>Ga0256843_1000331_pt1 | contig 40691 bp, 49 predicted proteins | sample AlvinellametaG_FD_191572 | JGI IMG/M metagenome (GOLD analysis project Ga0256843, IMG submission 191572) | Pompeii worm associated microbial communities from hydrothermal vent at the East Pacific Rise, Pacific Ocean - Alvinella | ecosystem: Host-associated > Annelida > Integument > Unclassified ...
TGGAAGATGAAATTCTTTTTGCAATAAAAAGAGAACACCAACTTGATATGAATCGTTTAATAAGAGGAAAGGAGCTTCCTAAAAAGCTCCAAAAATATTTCCCGTCAGATTTTGGAGGTAGCGGGGTAGATTGTGATATTTACTTCCCGCTTGATAACTCCGATGGAAAAATTTTAACAAATGACGAAATAAAGTCAAGACTTTTAACACAATTTTCTCAAAAAAAAGACACAATTAAAAACACTCTTCTTGCAAATGCACTTGCTTATCTATCAGGAACGTTTAAAAGCAAAGAAGAAATTGAAAACTTTATATCATCAGTAGAACAAAATCCTCAAAAATTAGAAGAATTCCTACAAAACTTCATCGAAAACAGCGACAATGCCGTTTATACCGATTTTCTATTAAGGCTATATTCAAAAGCCCAGCAAATCGAAAAAGACTATAATAAAACATTCGGAAAAAAATACGATATTCCAAATAGAAAGTTTAACGAACTATACCAAAAAGAACTTGAAGATATATTCGGTACTTCAGCAATCACAAAAGACGCCATTGACGATATAAATGAATTTGTTAATCTTTTCAAAGACAGCACATATTCTATTAATCAAATCTTATATCAAATGAGAACAAACCCACAAAATTTCGATGAAAAAGCTCTAAAACTTGCAAGCAGTATAAATTCTATAAAAAAAGGGGGTGTAAAAGAGAGCTTTTTTGATTTACCTATTTCTTTCGCATTAGACTCTCTTGAAAGACTTAAAAGATACGAAGTCTTTAAAAAAGAAAAGGCATTTGCGGAAGAGCACGCTCTAAAAATGCTTGATAAAATCATAAACAAAGCCGACTTGGAACTAAATGAATCAATACTTGCATTCGTACCCGAAATCGAAAAATCAAAACACATAGACAGACAAGGACTCAAAAAGATAAAAAAAAGAATTCTATCGGCAATAGAGGAGTATGTAAAAGAAAACGACCTTGATATAAACCCTGAAGATATGTTCTCGGCAATCAGAACGGAACTTTTTAAAGCAAAAGACATACTAAAAAAAGAATTTACCTCTCCAAATCCGGAACTTGAAGCAAACCCGTTTGCTTGGTCTTTCATCTCAAGCAGAGAAACCGCGGCTCAAAATATCCTAAAAGAAGCAATCTCCTTAGCTTTATTAAAACAAATAGACTCGAAAAATAAAACATATATGTATCATCAAATATTTGATGAAGATACCATTAAAGATATCTTTAAGTCTATAATCGACTTAAAAAAAGAAAAACTCGTAGAAGAGGATATAATTGATTTTATGAACGTATATAACGCCTTCTCCCTTGCGGAAAAAAGAGATATTTCTCAAAAAGAACTAAAAAACCTCCTTGACTTAAAAATTTTTGAAAAAAACAGACTCTTACTAAACCCTCAAGATAAAAAAGCCTTTAAAGATATTATAAAACATATCAACGAACAAAACGAACAATTCAACCTATCCGAAAGATATCCGAACTTTACTAAGACAGAAGTTAGACAAAGAGTATTAATGAATAACTTTTTAGCCGAAGACGCAAACTTAAAAGAACAAATCGCTAAGAAGGCTGGGCTATATAAATTATTCGGTATGAGTAAAGCATTAAGCGAATATAAAATCTGCTCCGAAAAAGCTCAAAATCCGACAAACAGCCTCGAAACACCAGCCTCAATGATGAGAGACTGCTTTGAGAGACTCTCGGACAACCTCTTAAAAGAAGCCGAAGAGTATGAAAATCAAGTATTTCAAGTAAATTCACTTGGGGCGCTTAACCCGTTTGTAGCTATGATGATTATAAGCTCGGTTGTAAAAAGACAATTCTCGGAAGATATGAGAAAACAAATCTATGAAGTTTTTATCAAATCAAACGACCTTGCTTCATTTGTATATGAGGGTAAAGATACAAAAGACAGAATTGCAAGAGAATCGGTTGTTAATGCCGATATTTTAGGAGTTGATTATACGCTTATCGAAAAAGGCTCCGAAGATAAATTTGTCGAAGAGTTACAGCTTAAAAAAATTCTACACGATGTTAAAGAAGCTATTGACAGACAACAAACTTCACTTAACGCAAAAGTATATATGAAGTTTGAAGATATCGCAAACGAAACTCTCAAAAAAGAAGCTGTTGATATGTTTATCAAACAGACTGAGGAGAAAGTCGAAAATATTAAATACGAAATGCAAGAACTTGCAAGAATTTATAATCTGCTTAATTCGGCAAACTATGCAACAACCGCGCAGGAGAAAAGAAAACTTCTTAATGAAGCAAAAGAGAGATATAGAAATCTTGAAAACAAAGAACTAAACACTCAAGATAATGACATAATTAGAGAAATTGTTAAAAAATACAAAGAGCTTGAAAAAGAGCTAAAGGCGATTGAAAGCGGCAAAAAGGTTCTTGGTATAATGGATATCGCCTCAAAAGATTTAGATAAAATGGATTATAAAGAGGCGTTGGCTTTATTTAAAGTAAATAAAGCTATTTTAAAAGAGGTTAATCAAAAAATGCTTGATAACCTAAAAAGAGGGCTTGATAATACTCTTCTTGAAAGAGACAAAAAACAGCTCATCGAAAATTTGCAAGCTCTTAAACTAAAAATATTCACCGATGAGGAGTTTTTAAAAGACTCTTTAATCAAAGAAGTTAGAGAATACGACCCGCTTTTAGCTAAAAATCTCGACTCTTCGAAATCTTTAGTTGAGATTTTTAATGAAGCGAATTACAAGATTCAAGACAACTTTATGAAAGAGAAACTAAGAAAATATATCGACGCTGTTAAATATAGCGAAGTTAAAGGTAAAAATTATAAATACCTAAACAACTTCTTAATTGCAAACGAAGAAATTCTTAAAAACAATGAGGAAATTTTCGAACAAATTAAAAACGACGGCGACTTTTTCATAAGAGTACAAAACAGCTCAAACAATATGAAATCAATTACTTTTGCAAAAGGACTAAATGCCGAAATATTAAAAAACGTAACAAAAGCCGAAGAAGATATGAACTTAAACGAACTATCCGAGTACGTTTCTTTAATTAAAGACAAAGGAATTACGAATATTCCTAAGAGTTTTGTCGATTCAATAGCACAGATTTATGACAACGCAAAAGTTAAATATGAGATTTTAAAAGAAACACAAGTGGAACAATACAGATACAAAAACGAAAATACCAACTCTTTTACAAGAGGAATGTAAAGGGTATAAATGGGATATAAAGAATACCAAGAAGAAGTCAAGTTACGTAATAGGGATTTATCGTTTCAAAAATGGATTAACTTTTTTGCGTTTTTAATCGCTATTTTCTTTTTATATGTTATCTTTACCGGAGCAAATGAGGACTTTTTTAATTTTATCTTTCTTCCTCTAAATGTGGTTTTTCTTAAATACCCCGCCTTTTTTGCTTTTGCTGTTTATCTCATACTATTTACAAAAGGTTATTTGTTTGGTTGGAGTGATAAGTTTGCTATAGGAGAGTACATAAGACCTTTGCCTATTCCGTTTTTTTTAAAAGCTCCGTTATTAATTCCTTTTCAGTCTCATAAATATTCAAGGCTCGGTTTTTTTAAAGATTGGGCTTTTCAGGCTCCGAAAAAAAGCGACGAACTACCAAGACGGGGAAATCATAAGGTCTTTATTAAAGATAGTAAAATAGAGACATTTTTTGATATAGATAACGATGACGGAACAGATAAGATTATATCTATGTTTAGATATGAACTTACAAAAGAGATGAAAGAGCTTTTAAAAAAAATAGAAAAGTTAAAAGAAAAAGGAGAGGATTATTCGAAAATTCAAGAAAAATTCGAACAATTAAAAAAAGACGAGCAATTTAAAAAGTATAAAGACCTATTTGACATTATTGAGGGGACTTTCAAGCAGTACGAAAAAGTCCTTGCTCACGAAGCAACCTCATCAAAAGCCAAATTGTCCGTTACCAAAAAACAAAAACCTACCGAATTGGTTTATAAATATTTGCAAACCCCCGTAATCAGAAAAAAAACGGAAAAAATTTTTTTTGATTTTTCAAAAACCCCCGACGTTTATGATTATAAAAGGGGAAGACTATATTTTTCGGCTAAACAGATAAAAGAAATTGTCTCAAACGTAACAATTGTTTATGTGAAGTATGTTAAAACCCAACTTGAAAGAAATACCCGTATAAGAAAAAAATACGGAGGATATATCACACCTGAAAGACTTGAAAGATATTCTTTATATTTTAGATTTGTCTATTTTAGACAGCTTATGAAATTGTGGCTTAATTTACCGGCAGGCTGGTATTCGGTTAGGGTTGAGGATTATACTCTAAGAAGAATAATATCTACAATAGATAGAAACCTTGTGATTAATATCACAAAAGCAAACTCAGGAGAGTCAGAAATATTTGAAGACGATAAACCCGCAAGCGCTTTTCTTTTTACATATTACGCCTTTTTCCAAAAATCGGCAGTTAGATACGATTTAAGCTTAATAGAATATTTACTTACACCTGATAAGACTATCAATGAGGCGGATATTATTCAAAGTACTATTGAGGAAAAGGGTAAAAGTAAAAAATGAAAAAAATAGTATTATTGATTTTCGGAGTTTTTTTATTTGCAAATACTACAATAATCTCATTGAATAATTTTAAAATACAATTTGAAAAATACGATAAAGAGTATCAATCTATTATAAAAGAGTACGGATACGATAGCGTAAAACTTGCGGATTTGTCTCAAAGAGTCAATAAGACTTACCGGGATATGCAACCTACGATAAAACAACTTGAAAACAATATTCAACAGCTTAGTAATAACATAATTGACGAAATAGGAGATATTAACATAGCAAACGTTAGTTTGGAAGATTTAAAAGCCCCTTTAAAAGCGGATTTGAAATATTTTTTAGATAACGCTCAAAAACTTATAAGCAATTACTATATAGCTTTAGTTGATAAAAATGCTATAAGAAGAGTAATAGACGCAATAGATTCTATAATAAAAGCATATAAAAATATTCAAAGTTATTACGACACAATAAAAGAATTAAAAAAAGTATCACAACTTGGCAATATAGCCTCACAAACTGATGAATCAAGTAAAAACGACCTAAGTCTTCAACAAAATTTGGAACAAATAGTTATAAATTCCGTAAAAAACGTATTTGCTATTCAAGAAATAACAAAAAACGATTTATTACAGCTTTACAATCAAAACTTTACATTACAACAGATAGGAAAACTTACAATATTGGTTTTAATAAGAGAATTGAACTAAAGGGAAAAGATGAGAAGAGTTGTAAGAGATGAAGCAAGAGGAAACACTCCTCATTTAATTATGGGGCTTAAAGAGGCAAGAAAACATATAAAAGATAAAGAAGAGTCTTTAAAAATAAGATTATTATTCAGCTCGGCTCTTACTTTCTTTCTCCCAACTTTAGGTACTTTATCGACTGCTTATACTCTTTTTAGATATTATCAGGACTTTTACGAGCCTTTTTTGTCAAATAAAGTAAAAAAGGCGTTTTATGACAGAATGTTTGCTCCGGTGGTATCCGAAAAACTATATACGATATTTGGTTATCGCATATATCAAGAGGATTTACAGGAGCATCTCTCAATCGTAAATGGAGGAGAAAAAAAATTAACCGAATTAATTAAAAAGGGGAAGTGGGCTAAAAAACAACCTCACTTACAGGTAGGTTTTGATATAGGAACACTTACAACCCACCTTGCTTTTATCGGGACAACGGGTGCGGGTAAAACGGAAACGATTTTATCTTTTGTGGGCGATATTCTCGCCTCAGGCGGCGGATTTTTATTCATTGACGGGAAAGCAGACCAAGCAATAGAACAGCAACTTTATACAATTTGTAAAAAACACGGATACGAAACTCAGTTTTTTGTTAATAACTATATCAATCCCGAAAACAGACCGCCTACTAACACATTCTCTCCTGCGCTGTCTCTTAAACTCATACAACTAAAAGAGTTTTTAAACAGCTTACTTCCGGGTGGAGGAGACGGAAATCAAGATTATTTTAAAAACAGAGGTAAAGTTGCGGCGGCTTATCCTATCGGATTTTTAAAAATCAGACAAAAATACCACAAAGAGCCTTTTACATTTTCCGACATTACAAACTATATGGAAGATATAGAATTTACATTTGTGTATGTTATGCTATATGCAATGACAACTGAGTTAAATGAGCTTATTAAACAAAAAGCTCAAGAAGACGACGAGCTTGGTAAATATCTTAAAAAAGCGAGAAAAGAAAAAATTGCAAAACTTAAAGATATTGAAGATGCCGATGTTTTAGTGGAATTTATGACAAGAAATCCTGACAAAAGAAAAAAAATCGAAAATATACTCGGGGTTGATATTGATTATATGGCTACAATTGTAGATTTAACAACCCAAATGGATTCGTATATTTCAGGTGTTTATTCAACTTGGAAACAATATACTCAATCAGTCGCGAAAGCGATTAAGGCATATTTAAAATATGAAAAAAATAAAAGATTTTTATATATTTATCCGAATTTTGCAAACATTAAAGATATACGGGAAGCTTACAATACACTAAAAAACGACACTGAAGCTTTAAATAAAGCTGTTTCGTTTGCAAAAAGCGAAACGGAACTTGATATGAATAAATTATTTATTGCTTTAGGGGTAACGGAAAGTAATGAAAACCTCGAAAAACTAAAACCTGACGATATGAGACAACATCAATACGCTCAGCAACAATGGGATAGGGTATTCCAGCTTTTCAATATGTATAAACATATCTTTAACGACTTATACCCGGACGTTGATTTAGCCGACATTATCAGAAACAATAAAGTTTTGTACGTAATGTTCCCGGTTTTAAATATGGCGGAAGACCAACTTATTATGATAGCGAAAATGTATGTTATTTTAATCAAACTTGCAACATCTTTGGGACTTGGTGGGGAAAATCAAGAAGCCTTACCGCTCCAGCTTAAAATATACCAAAACAAACTTAAACCTCTTCCTCTTTATATGGTTATTTTAGACGAATGGGGAAGTTACGCAACAGCAGGTATGGCAACGCAAAACGCTCAAGCTCGTTCGTTAAAAATCAGTATGGTGTATTCAACACAGGATAAAGCGTCGTTTTTACCTGAAAACGACGATAGAGAAATGAAAAGAATTTTAGGAAATATGAAAAAACTTGTTTTGCAAGTACAAGATGAGGAAATTTTTGAATATGTCGAAAAATATATAGATGAGGTTGAGGTGCTTGAGGAGAAAGAGATTATAAGAGAAATGGGTAAAGAAAAAAGCATTAAAGCCGACACGACTTCGCTTAAAATAGAAAAAAAACCGGCATTTCCGGTTAAAAAACTAAGCAGCTTCTCAAAAGGTTTATCACTTCTATTAAATGGGGATAATCCTATTATTATACAAAGTTATTATGTCGGTGAGAATCCTTCGCCTTTAAGAATTACCACTTATAAAGGTTTTGAGGAGGAGTGGGAAAATGTCTAAATTTGATATAATAATTTGCGGCTATTGAGTAATAGTCGTCCTTTTTCTTTTTTGTTTTCCGCAAAATTTCCGCAAAAAAGGGCGCTCACTTAAATAGTGGGCGTCCGACCCGCAAAAAATTTTAAAAATTTTTCAAAATTTTTCTTTACCACCTCGTTGAACTCGGGGAAAAATTCGTATAATTTAAACAAAATTGCTTTTAAGGGTTTTTTATGGATATTAAAGAAATCGAAAAAGATTATTTTGCCTTATCAAAAATAGAAAGTAAAATTAAAAAAGAGGAAAAAGAGCTAAAAGGAAAATACGAAGATAAATTTATTATTTTATCGGAGCAGTTAGAATCCTTAGAAGAATTCACTATTCCTCCTACAGATATTGCCGTTAAAGTAAATAACTACGTTATTGTAAATTCAAACGATATTTTTTTGTTATATCAAACTTCAAAATTTCCGGACACGGGGAAAATTAAAACTTTAAATATAGAAAAAGAAAAATACCCTCATTTATTTGTAAAAAACCCTCTATCAAAAACGGATATAGATAAATTAATCGAAGAGGAATTTAAAAGAATTAAAAGTGACTTTAACTTAAAAATTAAAGTTACGGAATTTAAAAAATTACCCGTAGAGGAAAAGATAGATTTTTTAAAGAAATATAATTCCTCATTGCCGTTGAAATTAAAAGATGACGGCTATAAATTTGAAATTAAAGAACAGATAAGTATAAGACGTATCAGCGCCGATAAAGTGATAAACGATTTTATAAGTAAAAACGACATCATAGGCTCTTTATATAAAGAACTTGAAAAAGAAAAAGACGATTTGAAAAAATGGGAAATAATAAGCGAATTAAAAGAAGAAATAAAAAATATAAAAGATAAAAATAAAAACATACTTGAACAAAATATATCCATTTTAAAAGATATTTCTACATACGTTAATGTAACTAAAAGATACGAAGCAACTACTAAAAAAGCCCCTAAGGAACTTGAACTTTTTAGCGAGGAAATTGACACATTCAAAGCCGCAAAAGAGTTTGGTTTATATAAAGACATTATAAAAATCATAGCAGTAACCGATAATCCTAACAAAATCAAAGCAAAATACGAGACACTTATAAGCGTGCAAAATCAAGAAAGGAGAAAAAATGAAATTGAAAGTAATTTTTTTAATGTTTTTAGGCAGTCTATTTCTTAGCGGTTGTGCCACGAAAAAACCGCCTCAGAAAATTATCTATTTCGATAAAAATTATCAACCTTTTGTATATGAAGACCAAATTTGGTTTAACAGATTTTTAAAAAATCAGTTTTTACAAACTGATAGGTTTATAAAAGACGTAGAGGCGGCAATAGGGCATAGACCTCAGCAAAATAATAGAACAAATCAATTTATCTATTACAAATAAAAGGTGGGTGTATGAATGTCTATACAATAAAACAGGCTGCGGATTTACTTTCTATTTCGGAAAAAACAATTTATAAGTGGATTAAGAAGCACCCAAAATGGTTTGTTTATAGTAATAAAGCGATTGATTACGTTCATTTTTTTATAAAAAAAGAGGTTGTCGAAGAACTGCTAAGAATAAGATATCAGGCAATTGACATAATATATGAACTCTACGATTCTATAAAAGAAAAGGAAAAATTGTCTTCATACCAAGAGGTTGATGAAGTTATAAAAAAAGAAGTGAAAAATTATTTTGGCTGGAGTGATAGCAAAAAAATTTATAAATTTATGAAAGAAACGTTTATGTCTGAAGAGATATTAAGAAATTATCCCGACTTTATAAACTATCTAAAACAAAAATATGAAATATAAGGGTTAAGATGAAAAAAGCCTTAACTATTATAACTGCGGCAGTGGTAGTTAATTTATATGCGGGTTGTCATTGTGCCTGCGTTGAGGGATGCGGCTTATGTACAGAAATATTTCAAACTTATGTCCCTAATATGAAACAAGTATATACTGAATTTCTACTTCAGGACAAGCAAACGGGGATATTATGGAATGAATTAATCTCTCTTAGGGAGCAAAACAAAAAACTTGAAGACGAATATAGAAAAGAGATTACTAAGCTAAATATTTTAACCCAAAAAATAAACTTAGAAGATAGAAAAATTAATTTTTTACTTAAAAAAATAAAAAACCTAAAAGCAATAAAAAATACAAAAAATTAAAAAGGAGATAAAATGCTTAAAAAATTATCTGTTTCACTTATTATCGCAACTTCTACATTGTTTGGAGCGGTAAATGCTCCAATTCTAAAAAAAGCTTATGAAGACGGAATTTACGATACTCTAAGCGTACTAAAAAACGAAAGTAAATACGCAATTAATCAAAAAATCACACTTAACGGCTATATGGTTTATATTAATACTAAAAATTTAACACTTCCTGATATCGTAAAGTATAAAGCTTTAGGGCTTAAACTTGCTTTCAATCCGATTGAAACAAAATCCGGGCTTTTGATTTTTGCGGTAAATGAAAGACGTCCTGATGCGTTTTTAAACGCACAAATTATCGCAAATCATTCCAATTTGCACCCGCTAATTAAAGAAGTAACAAATTACACGGTCACTTATAGCGGCGTACTTCAAAGATATTTCCAAAACAAAATGCCTGATAAGGTGTTTTTGATTGAGGAAAAAATCACAAATTGTCCCGTAAGACAAAGAATTATTAAAAGCGATACAACTAAAACCGAAATTAAAAAGGTTGTAGCAAGAGGTAAGTTTTATTTAGTTAATAGAGTCTTAACACCTGAGGCTCTTAGAGAATTTTGCAAAAACAATCCTAATAATTGTGACGCAAAACTTAATATCTCAAAGGGCGAAACCTGCCTGACCGAAAGAAAAATAAAAAGAACACTCGGTAGGGTTGATTTTTCAGATTTAAACAACAAAACATTCGAACAAGTAGCGGGTATTATCGCTCATTACGGAGCCGTAAAAGACGGAGAACTTTGGCTTGGTAAAAGAATTTATAAAAAAGGTGACAAAATCGGAAGATTTTATCTTTTAAACATAGTTAAAAACGATAAAGGAGTTGTTATCGTAACAATAAGCAAAAAACCTCAACCGCAAAGTGCAAACGATATTAAAAATATCACAACAAGGTAGGGAGCAGGTAAAAAATGAACTTTTCGATAGACGATTTAACTTCAATCGCCTTATATGGCGGATTGAGTTTGGTGTTAGTAATTTTTCCGGTACTTGCCATAAGCGGATATTTTTATTATCAATACAAGCAAGGAACGGACGCTAATAACGAACAAATGAAACTTGAGGGTGTTTTAGCAAGAAGTGTGATTTATTCGCTCTCTATTATTACCTTAACAAGTGCGTTTATTATTTTAATTATTATCGCGACACAATCCCCTTATATTGCAAAAGGAATTTATTATTTTTTTACAACAAAATGGACGCCTGAGCTGTTTAATGAGATAATTTCAAATTTTACAGACCCTACCGTTAAAAACGAAGCTATAACATTAACGACAATTATTCTGATTGAATATTTATTATTTATAATTTTCGAAGTTATATCTGTAGGGTTAGTTATCTTTGTATTTTCAGTGTCCTACGTTAAATGTAGAACATCGCTTGATAATTCAACATCTAATATAAATTTTGATTGTTTTTTTACAAGAGCATTTTATTCAACACTTTTTATCGTTATTTTATTTACTTTAATAGAAGCTTCTATGGGCTCCCTTTACACAATTGTGAAGACATCAAACGCAATGAATATAACAAACTTACCTATAACACTCAGTCAATTTGAATATATGACTAAGCTAAGAGAAATATTTAACGACGCAATTACCATATTACAACAACAAAAATAAGGAGTGATTATGAAAAAATTACTATTAATTTCAGCCGTAATGAGTGCTTTTTTATATGCAAAAAGCGATAAGCCTCTAAGTGCGGAAGCTGAAAAATTCTTTTATACTCAAGGTTATAAAGTCGGTTACAAAGACGGATATCAAAAAGGTTATAGAGATGCATTATTGTACGCAGAACGCAAAATCAAAGAGTATATGGCTAAAATAAAAGCGTATGAGGCTGGTAAGTATCTTATCTACAAACAAAAAATTACTTATCCGGAGGTTTATCAGGTTACGGATGATAACGGAAATGTTAGAATAGTGGTAAAAGGTTGTCAAATTGAGAAACCTTTAAGTCCTCAAGATATTGTATTTATCCCAACTCTGCCAAACGGCTATGAGGCAAACGCGCCTATGCCAAACCCGCCTAAATACGTTGAGGATTCTCCGGTAACGAACGCAATAGTAAATAATGAGCTTGAAGCAGTCCCGAAGCTCCCTAAACTGCCTGACGATGAGAAAAAAATTGTATTTTACGAATTCCCAAATACCGCCTTTTATAGAAAAGTATTAAATGAAGCAAATTTAGTCTATTCGATAGACCCTAAAACAAAGCGCCTTAAAGTACTTTTCGACTCACAAAAAGACGCCTTAAGATTCTTAAAACAACATAACTTTAAACTCGGAAAAGATTATTTCTAAGGGTGGGTATGAAAAAAATACTACTATTGTGCGAAAAACCCTCACAAAAAGCGATATTTAGCGAAATAATAGGCTCTCCTAAAAATTTAGGAAGAGCGATAGTCGGAAAATACGGAGAGTATGAAATAACTATTTTTGCCCTTGCGGGGCATATTTTCGGAATACCCGACTTAAAAGAGTTTGATAAGAAGTTTGAGGGAGCATATAAAAATCATATAGACTATCTCCCTTTCCTGCCTCCGGAAGATAATTTTTACCCAAGAAAACCGGACCCGGACAAACTTTCAATTTATAGAGACTTAAAAAATCTATTGTTCGGGTGTGATATTATCCTTGACGCAACCGACCCTGACGATGAGGGTAAAAGTATCAGTAAAGAGATACTTTTATATACAAAGACGATAAATAAACTCGGCGGTTTTGTCAGAACGGACAACTTATCTAAAGAGGCTCTTAAAAAAGAGCTTGAATGGGCGTTAGACAATCTGCACGATAAAAAAAGACTAAGTGAATATCATCTAATGGCTAATAGGGCACTTTTAAAAGGTGATTTAAACTACGGGGTAGGGATAAACGCTTCAAGGTATCTTATCGGTAAAATGGATAAAAAAGTATCGTTTGGGACAGCTCAAACCCGTTTAGTCGATTTAATTGTTAAAAGAACTATAGAATATCTCCAGCACGATAAAAAAACGTTTTTTAATATAAAGTTAAAAACCGATTTGGGTGAGTTTGTGGTAAAACTACCTGATGAGGTAAAATACGACCAAAACAAAGTTTATGAAATAGCGCAAAAAATAGATGAAAAACCTATAAAAATTAAAAAAGTTGAGATAAAACAAAAAGAAGAGCCTCCGCTTAAGTGGTATGACGGGAGTGACCTTGCAAAAGACGCATCAAAAATATTAAAAAAAGACCCGTTTTCACTGCTTGATGAAAAAAAAGGACTGCTTGAGCAAATGTATCTTAATAATATCCTCACATACCCGAGAACGGATAGTAAAAATATGATGCCCGAAAATAACTTTGCCGAACAACAAAAGATAGCGAGCTATTACGCTAAACTCTACGGAGTGGAAATCGACCCTGACTTGAAGAAAAAAGGGTTATGGTACCCCGAGGAGATGGCTGAAAAGTTAAAAATCAATCACACTCCCTGCACGGTTGCAAGAGCGGGAATTGATATAAGCAAACTCTCAAAAGATGAAAAAATTGTGTTTGATTTAGCGGCAAAAAGACTACTTAGTATATTTATGCCAAATCCCATAACTAAAACAATTACCATTAAAGGAGAAGTTGAGGGTGTTGAGGTAGAACTAAAAGAAATAAGCGACATTTCGTTGGGATATAAGGAAATTTACGGAGAAGAGAAAAGAAAAAGTAAAATCCAAAACCCTCAAAACCTTGAAAACAGCATAATAGTACCTGAAGAAACAATTATTATTAAAGACTATACCAAACCGCCGAGTTTATATACCACACGCTCAATCTTAGATGTTATGAAGAAAAAAAACATAGGTGCCGAATCGACTTATAAGTCACTTTTTAACAAAGTTACGGACAAAGAAAGACCATTTGTAGAAATAAGTAAAAATAAACTTTTTGCGACTAAGTTTGCGATTGAATTTATCAAACTTATCCCCCAAGAAGCGGTATATATTATTAATCAGTTTGAAGAGGAGATATTACAAGCTTTAACTGATAAAAAAATCACTTTACAGGAAGCTTTTATTAAGAGAAACGAAATTATTAAAAAAACATTTGAGCTTATTAAAAATTCAATAGACAAAAACGCAGAAGAACTCTCAAAGCTTGCTCAAGACTCAAGGAATATAGGTAAATGTCCTAAATGTAAAGGCAATGTTTTAGCCGGAAAAAACGCTTTTATATGCGAGAATAGAAAAATCGTAAAAACCGAAAACGGCTGGGAAAATCAAGGTAGCTGTGATTTTTATATTCCTTATAAGGTAGATACAGAAAAAATCTCTTACAAACTCACACCCTCAAATTTCAAGAAATTGCTTGAGGGGAAATCCGTCAAAATCGACGTTTTTTATAAACAAAAACAAAAAAGAGTTAAAACTAAAGTGGAACTTGAAAACGGAAAAATAAAATTCATTTTCTAAAAAAAAGGAGAAAAATGAAACTTAGTAATATGGAAAACTTTAACAAAAAAGTAATCAAATTTTTTACGACAAACGCGTGGATAACTACTATAATGATTGTCGTTACTTTCTTATACCTTAATTCAAAAATAGGGGATTTGCTGGATAAAAATCAAGAAACGTTAAGTTATGTTAAAAAGGATTTGGGAAAAGTTATATTTATCTCGAGTACGGGCAATATTGTAGCTCTTAAAAAACAACCGGTATTTTATTCGGATAAAAGAGTTGCTTTATACGTTAAAAATCTTATTCAAGAGCATTTAATTCAAGATTTAGTTTCGGTTTCTAAGGGGTTTAAGGTAAATTATACTTCTTATGAAGATATGATTAAAAAATATACGCCGTTTAAGACATTTTTGCCTTATCTTATAAACAAAAAAATTATTCAGAATTATGCTAAAAACATTTTTGAATTGATAAACGAGGACGAATACCCTGAATATGTTAGAGTATATGATTATAAAATCAACCTTTACAACGTCGATAAAAAAGGTAATTTTACCATTAATATAACTTATTATGCGATAGTAAATGCCTATTATAAAGAGCTTACAACTCTGAATAAATGGAGAAGTAAAAAAGTTAGCTTTAACGTAAAAGCCAAAGGGTTTTTTAACGTCGTTAGATACGGAAATATAGATAATCCTTTTGGGCTTAAATTTACGGAAATCAATATCCCTATTATCACTAAAAGGTAAAATATGCAAGATAAATTTAGAGAGTTTTTATATAAAACACAATATAAGAAAAAACTCTCTATAGGATATTTCTTTTTAACAAAAGAGGGAGTTATTTTTTTAATAATCGCTTATTTATCGTTTAAAGTTTTATTCTTTCCTTTTGCAATGCTAATAAGCTCTTGGCTTTTTTTAATTCTATATAGAAACTTTTCTTATATATATACTGATAAGAAAAACATCTTTTTAGTAAAAAAAATTATGAATTTTCTAAAAGGAAACAAAAATGGCGATTAAAACCTTAGACAAAACAAAAGGGCAAGAGATACAAGAAGATAAAAAATTAAAAGAAAAAGTTACCTTTTCCATTCAAGATATAGCAAAAGCAATTAAAAAAGAAGAAAAAACGAAAGAAAAGCCTAAACCTCAACCTCAACCTCAACAAAACATTAAAGAAGACAATAAAGAAAAAACTAAACAAACATCTCAACAAGAAGACAATCCTAAGGAGAATAAGGAAGTAAAAAAAGAAAACAACAAAAAAATTGAAGCGGAAAATAAGGAAATTGTAAAAAATAAAGAAAACACCCCTGAGGAAACGGAAAAAGAAAAAGAACTAACCCCAAAAGAGCAATTCGAAAAACTCCCGGAAGATGTTAAAAAGGAATTGAAACATTTTAGAAATTTTTTTGAAATTAACTTTAACAAGATAGAAGAAGACGATATCGAAAAAGTACTTGATGAATTCTTTACATACAAATCGGAAAAAGAGCTCAGAAAATCGGCTAAAAGCTTTATAAATGAGCTTCTTGAAGAACTTGAAGAGAGTGATTATTTTGAAAACTTGAAAAAGAAAAAAAAGAGAGATGAAATAATCACAATACAACAAAACTTTAACGAGCAAATACTTAAAGATATACCTCAAGTTTTTATAAACACTCATCAAATTCAAAAAACTCTTCTAAAAGAAGACAATATAATAAATGCGGTATTTGAAGTATATAAGAGCATTTTTAAAGAAGACGAAAAGAGAAGAGAGTTTTTTGAAAAACTAAAAATAGATAAACAAGTTTTTTTAGAAGATATTGTCGATATTAATTTTTTAAGATAAGTCGTTTTTTTCCTATTTCATTCGCTCTCGCATAATATTTGTGAGTCACTCCTATATTGTGGTGACCGAGCCATTCACTTATTGCGGCGATATCGTGCCCCTCTTGAAGTTTTAACATTCCGAAAGTCCGGCGGTATAAATGTAGTCCTTTTTTATTTTTATCAATTCCTAATTTCAACAGAAACTTATTATTTGTTACGTAGAGATTATTATATTTTAAAGGTTTGTTTTTTTTATTTACTATAAAATATTCATTTTCGAATATATTTTCTTTTTTTTTCAATCTCTCATATTTTTCTAAAAATTCTTCTATATTTTCTAATAATATAAAATTTTCTCTTTCTTTGCCCCCTTTTCCTTTAATTTTTAATTTTAAGAACCATTCGTCATCAATAGAGATGTTATTTTTTTTCATTTTTATAAGCTCTTCGGCTCTCATACCCGTTAAGGCGAGTATATAAATAGTTAAAAACGTAGAAAAAACGTTAAGGCTTTTAGTCTTTCTTAGTTTTTCCTTTAAGGCATTTAAGACTTTTTCATATTCGTTCTTAGTAAGGTGAGGTTTGATTTTATGGGGATTTTTAATATTTATTTTAAGTTTAGAAAAATCAAAATTAATATCGTAATTTTCGACAATATGTCTAATAAATAACTTGATAATATCATACTCGTTTTTTACAGAAGAATTTGAAATGCCTTTTTTTTGGAGTTTAAATATATACTCCTTAACTAAAAACGGCTCTAAGTCGTTTATGGTAATATCTTTAATATCTCTTTCTCCGGCATATTCATATAAAAATTCATTAAAATTGTGCAAAACTCTCTCATATCTTTTAATGGTGTTATGAGAGAGCCCTTTAATATGACACTCTTTGATAAAAGAATCGATTTGCTGTTCAAGCATTATTATCCTTTACTTAACTAATTGCAATTAAAACTATTGAAGATATTACACATAATAATGCAAAAAAGTTTAATCCCGCCCATATTTTTACTTTATTTTTATAATAATGATATCCCTTTTTATACCAATAAAGATTGTTTAAATAGTTATGATTTGCATAAATTAAAAACAAGGTGGATACAATGACCCACCCAAGTAATAAAGAGGCTTTCATAACCACATCAATATCATATCCAAATATTGTCATTTTCCCTCCTTTTTTAACAAGTAGAATAATTAATTTCTATAAACGTTTTTTCGTCGATTTTATCACTCATAAAAAGCTCCAAAGAGGAGCAATTAATAACGGCTGGAAAATAAAAATTCTCTTTAGAAAATATTAATACAAGACATAGGGTTAAAAAATTCTTCGGTAGCTTTTTTAGCTTTTAGAATAGCCTCTTGGGTAATTTTAAGACCCTTTTTGTATTTTTCAATCATCTCGATAGTAAAATTCAGGTTTTTAATAAACTCAATCCCAAAAAGTCTTTTAGTAATTTTTTTAAATTCAATTAAACCGGCTTTCTCAGGGAGAAAAGCCGTAGCAAACTCATAGGCAAGTCTGACGTCTTCAGGTTTTATCTCATAATCTTTTGAGACTTCCCTGATAATTCTTTCAACTTCTTTTTTGCTTGCTACATTTATATATTTAGTTTCTTCTCTTAACTCGAGATATGTTCTTAATAGAAATAGCCCTAAAACCAACGGAGCTATATTTACCGGTTTGTCTTCAAGTAAATATAAGCGTTTGTAATAATAGAATACTAACTCTCTATTATGAAAAGTAGGGGAGAGTTTTTTAAGTTTTTGGAAGATATTTATTACTTTAAGCGAATATTCGTCCATAATTTTAATATCCTCTTCTTTAACCTCGGCTATTTCCAAACCTCTGTTAATAAATACATACGCTGCAAACAGCAGCGCAAGTTCTTTTTTTGTTTGTTTTTTCATTTTGCGTCCTTTTTCTTTTTTGTTTTCTTTCCGCAAAAAATCGGTTAAAAGATAAGCATTAAGTCGTTTTTGTGATAAACTACATATTTAACAGGTAATCGATTCTTAATCGGTGTTATTTTCGGTTTTTCTCTTAATCGTTTAAAAATCACCTTATTGCCTTTATACTCTACATTATCGGCAACAGCGATTAATTCTTGAAAAATAGGTGACTTAATTGCTTTTTCTACAATTTCGTTCATTTTTCTCCTTTTAGTTCGGTTTTGTTAAAAATTAAGCTTTAGGTAACTTTTGAAACGTCTAAAAAATACTCTAACAGACAAATAATATCAAAAAATCATACAAAATTAAAGATAAGTATTACTTATCTTTAATTTTTTATAGGTAGTTTTACCCCTAAAACATAAAAAATGTTTTTTATATTATAAAAACTTATCTTTAATTTTTATAATCTATCTTGAATATATGACGATTATTATTTATAATCATATAAATAAAAGTTTAAGGGGTAAATATGGAAAAAAGAAACAATAAAGTCAAATTACTTCAAATAAACATAGATAGAAAAAATAAAGAGATAGATATAGGCTTAGGCATTGAAACATCAAATAGAAACAGAACGTTATTAAATTTAAGTTTTCTTTTATATCAAGAACTTTACTTCTTAGAAAAGCAAAAAGATGAAAATATATTAAAATTAAAGGAAGAGTACAAAGACGGAAGTTTTGCTGAAGCAAATCTATACTATGTTGATAACCCTGAGAAATTAAGTATTGAAATAAAAGGCAATCCGGAGCTTATTAAGTTATTTTTCATAACTTTTATAAAGAAAAATTACATTAACGATATTCTTAACAAAAACGTAATTATCGACGACGAAAGAACATTACAACTCTTTTCTCTTGTTTTAGAAAATAAAATTACTTTAGACGTTGATTCAGATATTTTTTCTGAAATAATCATTTTTGCCACTTTAGCATATCTTGCAGAAAAAAAGTTGAGAATTTTATCGGAAATAAAAGAAAAAGAAGTTATACTTAAGTTAAGTATAAACGGAACCGATGAGGAAAAAGTTTTTAAAATTCCATATCAATTTTAATTAAAAGGAGTAAAAATGAATATCAAAGAAATATTGCCAAGCACAAAAGAGGAAATTCGTGCGTATATAAACAAACTAATAAAAGACGGGAAAATTCCTGAAATAAACCCGCAATTCGTAACTGCGGAGGATATTCAAGAGCTTGATATAAATAATCCTGAAAATATCAAGAACTTTGTAAATAAAGTAAAAAAAAGAGAGTTAAAAGAAATAGCTCAGGGAAACAACGTAAGAATTTCATTTACCCTTAACGAAGTGGAAGACAAAGAAACAATCAAGAAGCTCAAAATGCTAAAGGGGCTTGCGGACGTTGGAAAAAAGAATGCAAATGACTTTTACAAAGCGCTATTCAAAAAAGTGGTTGAGGAAGAATTTAAAAAAGTCGTAGGGGAACTACAATGATAAGAATGTCCCCTAAAGAAGCTAAACGTCTTATTTCTACATATTACAGATATAATCCAAAAACTAAAAAAAACGAATTAATTATAAAACCTTATAAAAACAAAAAATTAAAGGAGAAATAATGTTTAACAAGGTAATTCTTATAGGAAACTTAACAAGAGACCCGGAGTTAAAATATACTCCAAGCGGTACGGCAATAACAAAATTCGGACTTGCAACGAACAGAAAATATAAAGACAACTTAACAGGTGAAGAGAAACAAGAAGTTATGTTTATTGATATTACGCTTTTTGGTAGAAGTGCCGAAATTGCCAATCAGTATCTCAAAAAGGGTAATAAAGTATTAATTGAGGGAAGACTTATACTTGAAAGTTGGGTGGATAGTACCGGACAAAAAAGAAACAAACATTCAATTGTCGCCGAAAAAGTGCAGTTTTTAAGTACAAAACAAGAAAATCAAAATTCTCAGCCCCAAACATCAACACAGCCTATAACTCAATCTCATCAACCTCAAATGCAACAAGACCAACCGCAGTCCGAACAAACAACCGGACAAACAAAATTGCCAAATATCGACATTGACGAAGATGAATTTCCATTTTAACGGAGATTAAAAATGTGTAGTAAGATAAAAGACATCGCAAAAATATTACTAAGCGGAATCGTAGGTATTTTATTCCTATATTATATAGGAATTTCTTTTAAGATTTTAAAATTTTTACCAATATATACCGCAATCTTTACCGCGGTAGGTTTTTCATTAATACTGATGACGATACTAATAATTCCGTTTGCAGTCGCCTTAAGCTTAGACGACTGCGTTTTCTCTTTCTCCATTTTCCTTGCTCCGTTATTATACTATAAAATTTTTATAGGGATAATAGAATCAAATATTTTAAAAACTCTTTATTTTAAGAGTTTGTTTGCTTTTTTTATTACTTCTACAATATATACGTTATTTATATTGTTATTTTTTTTCGTAATTGAAAACATAAAGGAAGAAAATGAAAAAAAATCTTTTCGTATCAGAGAGTTCGATAGGAACTCATTATGATGAAGAACTTAGAAGAATCACAAATTCGGATTTTTTATCTTTTACATTTTATCCCCAACCGGTAGGGGAAACGAAGAATATAATTGAAACTTGCGAAATGAAAATATCAACGCCGATAAAATTAAACAATCAAGACATCTCTATAAAACTAAAAAATATATATTATGATGATATAGTTTATTTTATAACTAAAAAGTATGAGAGCTCATACATTTTTATCGGATATGACCTTGATGAAATGGGTGAGCTTATGTCTTCGATATTGTTTTACAAACTCATTGCAAGCGGCTTTGACAAAGAAAAAATAATAAGAGTTCCGTTTTGTGAGCTCGGCTATCAATATGACAATTTTATCTTTAGCGAATTTATTGATAAGTGTCATTTGGAAAAGTATCTTGAGATAATACATAAAGAAAATAAACTTATTAAAAAAACCGGATTTGGTTTTAGAAAAAATGAAACAATAGATATTTTGCTAAACAAAAAACCGGATTCGGTTGAAAATCTTAATCCAAACGGAACGAATACAATTACTTACATTACAAAATTTTTAAAAGGAGAAAAATAAATGAACGATGTAGTATTAATGAGCGGGTTTATGAGCATAATAAGTATTTTTACGCTTTTTTTTCTTTTTGCGTTAAGCTACGTAAGTTACGTAATTATTTCAAAAGCCCTAAAACGAAGAAGCTTAAAAAAGAAAATCTCCCTTATAAAAAAAGGGTATGAAATTGAAACTTTTGACAAAGACGGATATCCCGTCATAATTAAGAAAAAAGAGAGTGAAGAGCGATTTTTATTTTAATCTTCTTTTTTTCTTTTTATAAAGAAAAGGGGAGGGTTTTGAAAGTAAAAAACCCTGATAAAAATTAACTTTCTTTTCTTTGAAAAATTTATAATCTTCAAACTCTTCTATACCCTCAACAACAAAAGGGCAATCAAGCGTACAAATAGCATCAAGCAAACTCACAAAAAAAGAGTTGTCTTTCATCTTTACAAACGACCTATCAAGTTTGATTATATCTGGCTTCAAATTCATAATCGTATCGATATTACTCATACCCGTTCCAAAATCGTCAAGCGCAATTTTAAATTTGTATTTTTCTTTTAAGGCTTGAATTCTTTTAATTCCCTCCTCATCAATAAAATCCTCCGTTATTTCGATATAAATTCGGTTTGTTAAACCTTTGTTTTTTAATACTCTTAAAGCTTTTTCAAAAAATTTTATGAAATTAACGTTATGCAAATCTCCCAAATTCAAATTAATAAATACATTTGTATTTATTTGAGGAATAACAAAATAAAAAACTTTTCCGTAAAAAGCTTTAATAAGTCTTATATACTTAGAGTTATTTTGAGTTCTGAGATGTTTGAATATAAAAAGCGGGCTTATAACTTTTCCATTTTTATTAATTCCTCTTGCAAGTATTTCGACACCAAAGGGTTTTCCGTCTTTTTGGAATATTTTTTGTTTGTAGGGTATAAGTCTAAAAACTTTTTGCATTTCTCTATTTTTCGTCCCCAAATTCATAAAAAGTCCTTTTTTTTCGGTTTTTTTATCCCATTTTGCACTATTGTATTAACAACTTTTCTACTTTTACGGAGAAATGACATAAAAAAGACAAAAATTTAACAAAAAAACACAAAGGAGAAAAAAGAGGGACGAAAAATAAAGAAAAAATAAAGAAAAAATAATGAAAATTTAAAGAAAAATAAAAGTTCTTATAAAGACGGACTATTATTGTTATCGTTATCGTTTGTTTGTTTGATTTCTTTTTTTATAGATTGTTCGATTTGGATATCGTTATTTTCCTCAATTCCGTATTTTTGGGCTATTTTTTTCTGAGCCCTTTGAATAATCTCAATTGCTTCGCTAAGCATCTCATCAATCCTTTGCAATTTATTTTCGATTTTCTCCAAAAGCTCTTCGATTTCTTTACTTAACTCTTGGATTTTTTCTTGATTTTGTTCTTCTTCTTTTTCTTTCACATCGTCGTTTTTCGTATCTACAAAACTTTCTACACCTTCGATAATTTCGTCTTCGAATTCTTGTTTCTCGTTTTGCTCTTCTTCGGTTTTTTCTAAGGACTTTTTTTCAATAGATTTTTTTTGAGCGTCTTGATATATTTTAGTGGCTTCCTCAAGCTCTTTTTCTGCTTGAAGCAGAATTTCCTTTCCTTTTTTTACGTCTTTGTTAATTTCTTCATCGTCTTCGGTTAATTCATCAAGAAAACCGGTAACTTTAATAAGCTGACCGGTTTTTTGTTTTTCTTCTTCAATTTTTTGAAAAAGTGCTGACATATTAATTTGTTTTTTTTCCTCATTATTATCATCGTTATGATTAACATCAACATCTATATCAATTTTTAACTTTTTGCCGATGTTACTATCGGGGAAAATATTTTCTTTTTCCATTTCCTATCCTTTCCTTTCCTATAAGTTATTTCTCTAACTAAATTATAAAACAAACTTTTCTCTATTTTTAAGAAAAAGAAAGAAAAATATAAAAAAAAGAGGATTTTTTTATATTTCTTGAGAGATATGTGATGTAAGTTCTTGTTCTTGAGTGGTTTCTTTACTTTTTTTTGTTTTTGCTTCGAAAAGCGAATTTTGTGCTTCGTTTTTAAAAGCACCTGTACGCTCTCCACTCATAAAGAATTTATATGTCATTATTTTATCGTAACTTTTTTTCATCGTTTCATTTGTTGAGGTATTCGTAAAAACAATTTCTTCTGCTTCAAGCAACTTAATAAGTAGTTCATTTATATTTTCCTTATTATCAAGAATATCGTTATTAAAAAACTCAGTAAAAATTGCAACAGAGTCTTTGTTTTTAGGCGCTAAAGTTACATCGTATCCCGAATGGAACATAAAAATATCTGCTTTGTCATTATCAACGCTAAAGAGTCTTGACAAAAATTGAATAAACTCTTTACCTTTAGTCATCCTTCCGGTGGCTATAATGTGACTAAGAGCAGATAAATCAAGTCCTCTTGAAACGCTCTCATAGTTTGACACAACTATCGTATAGTATTTTTTGTTTATAGACGAGCGCAGTTGTGAATCAAGTGAAGTTCTTGAAACCGGTATAATCTCAATATTATATGGTTTTATCAACTCTTCTCTGATGCGCGAAAGGATATCTTTTACGTTTAACTCCTCACTGCTCGGGACATTAAAAATAATATTAACTTTTTTATCCATAGGGAAAGAATTAAATTGTTTTGCTCTTATAAGAGCCGTAAGAGTATCAAGTAAGTTAAACACTGCTCCTCCTGTTCTTGCAGAACTGATAACAAATCCTTTTTCTTTGTCTCTTTTTAAGACGTCTTCGATGTTCTTATAAATACCTTTAGAGCCAAGTACATCAAATAAGTCTTCTTCCGCTTTATTTGTAATTCTAAAGTTATACGGAATGTATTTTCCGTCTTCGTTTTGTCTTAGGAGTTCTTTCCATTCTCTTTTTATTGCAAGGTCAAGAGGATAAGTAAATATAACTTTGTGTTCGTCTATATATGGATAGCCCTCATCAAAAAGAATATTTTTAGTAGATAAAGTTTCTCCAAGAATGTTTTTAAATTCTTCAATATAGTCGGTTTCTTTTACTTTAAAACTTACTTCATCGTTACCAAGATTAATTGAGAAACCTCCGCTTTTGGTAATTTCATTCAACTTATTCATATAAATATCGAATATTTTTAAAATAGAATTAAAAACAATCATTTTATCGTCTTTAACGTCTTGCGGAATTAATTTTTCAACATTTTCCATACTTCCGTTATCGTCTATAAAAGTTTTGTATAAGTTATACATAGTATCTTTACCGGAAGTAGAACTTTTACTAAGAAGTGTTTTAATATCATTAACGCTATATTCAAATCCAAGTGCATCAAACACTTTTTTCAGCTCTTTAGTTTGTGTTTTTAACATCTTTATAAAAGAAGAAAAATTTGTAAGTGTATAGAAATAAATTTGGTTAATATAATTAACAGCAGAGTAATATCGAGCTGATTCATAAAAAAATCTAACGCTCATATCGTTATATTCAAATGCTTTTTCAGGTTTTATGCTGTCCGGAGATTGATAAGTAAATTGAAAATTATCTAAATCTAAGAAGTTCATTATCTCTTTTCTACCTTTTAACGTCTCTCTTGACATAATAGAAGAGGAATAAGGGAACATTTTTACAAGAGCCGTCATAGTTTTTGGGTTTAAGATAGACGGAATTAATTTAAAAATTCCGTTATTGTTAATTGAGGATAGTTTGAAAAATTTATTTTGGAATGAATTATCGGATATTTTTTCTTTATAAATTAAAGAAAATACTTTATCTAAATCTTTTGCAAACTCTTCTTTATCAATAGAAAATATCTTTCTTGTATCCATTTCAACTTTATTACTTTCACCTAAATTTGTAAGAGCCCTTAAAATCTCCGTAGCAATTTCGTTAAAGAACTTAAAAGAGTTAAAAACTTTATCTTTAGCTTTACTGCTAACAAAATGCTGATAAGCATTTTCAAAAATATCATCAACTTCCTTATAAGAAAGATAAGGAAGTATTTTTTTTAATTGATTAAGGTTTATTTCATACACCCCTACAAGTTTATTAAAGTTTGCAACGTTTTCTTGAATCATATCAATTGTAAGCTCACCCGAATACCCCATAAGATAAACGAGGTCTTTGCCGTATCCGGCAATAGGTGACCCCGTTGCGATTACGATATTTTTGCCGTCTCCCTGTCCGATTTTTCTAAAAATATTTGCAAGAAGTCCTGAGAGATTTTTATCCGATTCATCCACTATAACGTTTTTGAACTCATTAAGGATAGTTTCCGGGTAAAAATATTTTTTATTCATTGCCGTATTGTTTAATATCAGAGGACTCACCTCATCATTAAACTCATCCGCCTCAAGTTGGAATAATTTTTTAGTGAGATGTACCGAGAAAGTCACTTTTTGAGGTTGTATTGATTTCACATCTTCCAAATGAGGAAGCTCTTTATTTGGGGTTATTTTATCAAAGGATACGATATATTTTTCTTTTACTTCTTCACCTTTACTTTTGTAATTAATCTCAGGGAGAACTATTTTCTCATCAAGAGGGATAAGTCTTATTTTAAGTGGAAATTTGCTTTCAGAAAAAATATGATTAGAAGTTAAAGCGTCACTTAAGATACTAAGATTTTCGTTTCTTCTATTTGATTTTAAAGCTCTTTCCAAATCTGCTAAATAAAAGGCGGTAATTTCTTTGTTTAGTTCAAATACGTCAATTTTATCCTCATCAATAACGTTATTATTTTGCAAAAAACTTAGTAAAGACTGAGGATTAATCTCGATAAACGTTTCTACGTTATCATCAATTGTAACAATTTCTTCTTTATAAATTTTTCCTTGTTCGTTAAGAAAATCTTTAAGGGTGGTAATTACGTAAGGGTCTGTTATCGCAAAATATGAAATAAAATAGTTTAGAGCTTTGTGTTTAGGTAAGACAATTTTATCCTCGCCCGTGTAAAAAGTATAATTAAAATCAGGAATAATGATATTTTCGGTTTCGTCTTCTTTAAATAGAGATTTTACGTTTATTTGAATATCGTATTTATTCAAGATACTGCTTTTTGTAGATAAAACTATTTGTTCAGGTTTTGCTTCTTCATTAAAATTCACAGAATAAAGCAGGCTTTTTGAGATGAGGTCAATCCCTGTCTCTTTATTTGAGTTATTTTTTCTCTGATATTTTTCAAATTCCTCTAAGTAATTTTCATAGTCTTTTGCTATTTCAATAGCAATTCTTTTTTTAGTTTCAGGGTCGTTTGGTAAATATCCTTTTTCTACCATTTTTTCTAAAAACGCAATAGTAGTTATTAAATAATTTTTAGGGCAAGCCATTACAATACTCCTTAGTTTTTAGACAATTATAATGGCAACTTTTCTATTTTGAAGGAGAAAAAGAGAGATTAAAGAGAAGGTGCGTTAAAGTTGTTTTTTTCTTGTGAATTTTCTTTTATTTGCATTTATTATAATCTTAACTTTTCTATTTGAAAAATCTTTTACAAATTTTATACATTGCAAGGGTTTTTTGTAAAATATCTCTCCCCTCAATATTTAAAAACTTTTTCGGGCTTTTTATCTGTTCGCATTCCAATCTTTTAATAACTCTTTCGGCATAAGAATGGTCTATCTTAGAAAAAGTGTTTTTTAAGAAGTTAAAATTTTGACTTTTGTGTTTGTCTTTATAGCCGTATAGTTTTTTTATTTCCACTTTTTTTACATAAAAGTAAGAAGACACTTTTTGAAGTCTATATAAATAAGAGTAAATATCCTTTTCTTTATTGAGTAAATATATTTCCGTATTTATATCAAATCGGTTAATTTTATTAAGACTCATTTATAACCTTTAAGAGTATTATTAAATTTTCTTTCAGGGTTATTTATAACGAAAAGAGGGGAGAGGAGTCGATATTATTGTAGCAAAAATTTTTAATTTTTTAATTCATTTTTAAAAACCTCAACCGCGTTTATGAATTCTTCAAGCGGTTTTATTTTTTCTTCCTTTATGCAGTTTTTTAACTCTTCCAAAGCGTTTTTTAATGCTTCAAAATTATTTTCCTGTTCGTCTTTTTCGTTTAAAAACAGATAGGAGGCAATTCTTGCCCCCAAATACAGATTATGTTTTCCAAACGAAGAATGATATTTAACGCCATTTATATTTTTTGGTGTTTTCCAAATATAAAGAGTTCTTTCAGTAATGCCGACAAAATCGGCGGTTTTTTTTAAAGATATTTTCATTTTTGCTCCTTTTGTAAATTTTTCATATTATGATATATTTCTGATAAAAAATCAAGTAATATTTTCATAAATTTATTGACTTGGCGAATAATATACGTTATAATTTTAGTAACAATCCTACCGCAATAGTAAAAGATTTTAATGATTGGGCAATATCTTAAAAAGGAACTAAAATGAAAAAAATGAAATTAGAAAGCGGGAACTATGTGTTTTTCCCGCAAAAGCCTATAAATATAACAAAAGGTTTGGAATTATGGGAAATACATAAAATTTACGGGCTTTCAAAACAGATTCCCATAACTAAAAAGGATTTTGAGAGATTAAGAAAACAAAAAAGCGAGGTAGTATTTGTAAAAAAAGAGCCGTATATTTTTGGAGTTATAAAAGGGCAATACGCCCTTATAAAGATAGAAAGAATTTAAGGAGGATTAAAATGTTAAAAGAAGCAAAACAAATAAAAAATAAATATTCTGAATGCGAGAAAGTTTTAAGATATAACGAATTTTCGGAAAATTTCAGTAAATATTTAATACATTATGGGGGATATTATAAAGACAGAAAAGAAAAAAACAAAGCAAATATCGGTTTTTTATCTAAGTATTTAACTTTTTTGATGGAAAAATTTAACTTTGAAATTGAAGATTTTGAAATTGTATCGAATTATATTGAAAGCATCAATTTTAATCAAGCTGTTGAATACGATTTGCAATATAACCTCTCAAACGAGTTAATAAGCATAATTCGTAATGAATTGACTGAATTGAATATCAAAGAAAACATTATCGACCAGATTGTCGATAATGTTTATGTTAATATTTATTCCGGACACGGAGCTTATATAAGCTCTACATTTTTAAAGAGTGTTGAAATATTAAATCAAATTTTCAATGATGTCAATTTTAATATTTTCTTTACGACTTCAATAGACGAAATTAGAGAAAAAATCAAAAAATTTGTATGTTCCAAAAAATTTGGAGAATATTTAAAAAATGTTGAGCATTGGGGATGGTAAATAATTTTTATCTATAATTTTTTATATATTCCTCCAAATCTTTTTCTTTTTGTTTCCAAAAACCAAAAACCTCGTTAAATAATATGTATTTTTGAAATATGCTTAAACTATTTATTTTATCTTTTAATTTTTTTACAAAGATTTCTAAATCCGCATTTTCAGGTAGAAATTGAGTTATGTTCATAGGTTCGTATTTTTCACATTCTTCTATATGATAACCCCACAATTTTTTTAAAGCCCAAAAATCATTACTTGGTATCGTGGAATTAACACAGGCGATAAGAGCTTTAATTTCGTTTTTGTCAAAAATTTCTCTTAATTCTTTTTTTGTTTCTTCTTCTAAAAATTTATAATCGTCAAGTTTTTTAAGTAAATGCCTTCTCCAATTAGTTTCTTCGTATTCTTTTTGCCACTTTTGTAATGTTCTTACGGGTAATTTAAAATATTCCGCAAGTTCTTTTATCGTTTGGGCAAACATTTTTTCCTCCTTAAAGGACAATTTTCGTTATTTTAACAAATTAACGAATAATTTACAAATTTTTAGAAAAAATCTTCAAACACCCTTGACATAACGAATAATATTCGTTATAATTTAAGTAACAAAACAATGAAAAGGAGCAAAAAATGGCAAATTGGATTGTAGTAAAAGGGAAAAAAGTTGATTTAGAAAAAGCTACGCTATTAGGTGTTTATCAATTTGCAAACCCAAGTGATTTTAATTATGTAAGGGAGGAATTGTATAAAACAGCAAAAGGTAATTATCTCCTTGTTGGTGAAGGTGGAGCAAATTCGAAATATGCCGAACAGATTGCAACCAGAACATCGGCGGGGGGTGAGAAAAAATATTTTATTTCTAAAGAAGAAGCTATAAGGCTTCTTGAAAAATGGCACGAAGAAGAAAGTCTTTTAGAAGAGTTCGGCGATGAGCTTGAGGAGGCTTAAAATGTTAGAGTATAAAATTTCGGTGGTTGTAAATTCTACCAATTCAAAAGCAAAAAGATATTTATTTGAATGTTGGGGAGATAACAAAATTTCTCCCCAAGTAGCGTATATGGCGGGATTGAAAAATAAAGATTACATTAATCACGTTTATTTTGATACTTTAAAAGAGCTTGAATCAATCTTAAAAGCATTAAAAGAAAGATTGTCTATTCCAAAAGAAAAAGACGAAACGGGCGGACTTTATTTAAAAACCGAATATTCTCAGGAAGAAATCGAAAAAATTATAAGCGATATTGAAAATATCGCTAAAAAAAACGATTGAATGGTTTGAAAAAATTAAAAAAGAAAGGAAAAAACAGATTTTTATTTCAAAAGAGGGGAGGGGATTGTTTAAGAGTTTTTGAAAACTATATATTTTTTACCTCATCGCATCAGCCGACTTCTTCATTTTTTCTTCATCAAGGTGGGTGTATCTCATCGTTTCTTTTACATTATTATGTCCTAACCTTTCTTTAACCAAAATTACATCTCTTGTTCTTTTATAAAGCAACGAGGCGTGTGTATGTCGTAATAAGTGCATACCTTTTTTGGTCGTCAAAATTCCCGCTTTTAAAAATAATTTTTTCAAAATATTTTCCATTGTTTGCGATGATATTTTTTTACACTTATTTGTAATTATTAAATATTCTTTTGCAAGTTCGCACGGCTCTTCCAAACTATTTAGAAAATCTTTTCTTTTCTCCAAATATTCCTCGTATGCTTTTTTAATCGTATATTTTCCTTTGGAATAGGGGATGGATACTACACGGCTTTTTTGGTTTTTGCTCTCTTCGATAAATACTTCCATAATATCATCTTTTTTATTAATATATATGTCTTTTAGCTTTAAATTTGCAATCTCGCTTATTCTTAATCCTCCGAATAAGGCAAACTGAATAGTAAGTCTATATAACGCTTTTAGATATTCGCTTGGTTTTTTAGTATTTCCCGTTTTAAATTCGTATTGTTCTATCGTTTCAAGCAATCTGTCTATTTCCTCTTCGCATAAATAATCGGGTTTTTTATCTTTTAAACGATACAAATTGCTTTGCCATTTCGATACTTTTAATTTAAAGGAAAAATTGCTATCTCTTAATGATAGATTGTCTTCAATAAACTTTAAAAAATTTATAACTGCGTTTTTGTAATTTTCCATCGTTGATTTGCTTTTGTTTGCCGTTATTTGCGTTAAAAACTCAATTACCAAGAAAGTATCTATATCTTCCATTTTTTCGATTGCATTGTTTTCTATAAGCCACTGCGTAAATTTGTAATTTTTAATAAAATATTCGTATGCTGAAGATATATGTTTTGATTTTTTCATAATTTCGTGAAGTTCTTTAAAGTTTTTAGCGTATTCTATTTGTTTAATAAGCGTCTTTATTTGTTCTTCGTTTGCGTTTTTAAGCGATAGTGTCATTGTTTTAAATTTGGTATATTGTTGTAGCCAAAAGAATAGGGTATCGTGTATATTGTCTTTAGCGTTAAGATTAAAGCGTGGCATTTATCGTCCTTTTTTTTATTTATTTTTTCATTATTTCAAACATAATATTTATTAAATTAAACAAAATATAAAAAATTAACAATAAACTTAAAAATCCAAAAAACAAAATGATTTCATCTATAAAAGTTAAAAGTATTCTTTCAAGAAATGCTATTTTAGGGTTTTTAATACTTTCATAGTAAAATATTATTTCCGTTAAGAAAACAAAAAGCAAGAAATATAACATATCTTTAAATTTTTGTTTTTCTCTCGATTCTTCATATTCCAATTTGTCTGAAAAAAACAAAATATAAATTATTTTCCCTGTAATAAACAATAAAAAGCTATTTATTAAAAATAATACTATTATTTTCATTGTTATCTTCTTGTATTTATAAAATTTATAAGTTCATTTTTTATTTTTTCATCACCTTTTCCGTCAAAAGTTATAAAAGTTTCGTTTTTATTTAGTTTTTCTTTTATTTTTTTTATTTCATATTCTGTTAAATATGGAGTTTTAATATAAAGCTCGTGTTCTTCAATACCATATTGATGAAATTCATCTATGATAACGGGTATTTTTCTTATATCATAAGCAATAACCTCAAAAGAATATCCATCCGGAAAATATTTTTTTAAATCTTCAAGCGAAAAATTCTCTAACTGCTTTATACATTATTTACTCCTTATTAATTCATACCAAACTGCGTAATAATCCATTAATGTTCTTGCTCTTTTAGGTCTTGTTAAAAAACCTATTTTTGTAAGTTTTTTCATATATTTTTTAACTTTTTTTTCCGCCTCTTTATCATTTTTTATCTGTTCCGCTTCCTTAACAACTTCTGCCATATTAATATCAGTCAACATCGTGGTATAAATAGTCCCGTATGCTTTTGCAAAAGCGACTATTCTTCTTAATGTTTCAGCTTCTTGTTTATTTATTTTTATTCTTTCCTGCTTAAAATTTTCGCAAATATCCTCTGTTTCACTTAACAATCTCTTATTAAAAAGAGTGCATACGTTAAAAAATCTTCTGCCTTGCTTTTTATATGCGTAATAAATACAGGCTTTACAGGTTTTTTTCCATTTCATTTTTTATTGTTCCTTAAAAATATTAGACGGATACTCAAATTTATTATCACTCCAGCTGTTTTTTTTATTTTTTATAATAGCTCCTTTTTTTATTATTATAACGCCCTAAACTTAAAACAACCTTATAACCTCGTAGAAAAGGTAACATTTTCTCAATGAATTTTATATTAATTATTGATTGTGGGCTCTATGATAATTAATATGACAAAAGGGGTGAAACAAATATAGGAGAAAAAAGTCTAAACGTTAAAGTTTAGGAGAGATGTTGTTTTCTTCTTGCTGCTCTTTTGTTAAAAATTTTTCGATATCAAAATTATCAAACACCTGAGAAACTATATATTTTAATTTATCTTTAGTCAAAATTTCTTCTTTATAGTCTCGATATGTTTCGGTGAGATAAAAAAATCCTTTATCCTGTTCTATTTTTTCTCTTTCTTTTTCTAAGAAAGCAATATAATATCCCTCTGCTTTTTCAAAATCTTCAATAATCCCCTCTTCTTTAAGTTTTTCGAGAGTCATTTTAACCGCTATAATTGTCCCTATTTTAAAAGAGTCGGGACATCTATATTTATCAAGTCTGACAATGATATCGGCTGTTTCTTTACTATTATCATCATTTTCATATCTTATTGCAAGGACAGACTTCCATTTATCAGGCTGTCCGAAAATGAAACAACCGATATTTTTTGCCGGCAATGTTTCATCATTATCAAAATACACTTCCGGGAACTCTCTTTTTAAACAATTTCTCATCTCAAGCATAAAACTCCCGGCTGAGGCGTAAATTCCCTCCATAACTTCGACTTTTTTGTAATTTTTTACTTTAAATATATCAATATACATTTTACTTCTCCTTTAAAATTTCATAAGCACTCTGTTTTTGTATTTTATCCAAAATAAATACTTGCTTTTTTTTCTCCAAAAGGATATTTTTATATAAGACCTCAAGCTTTTTTGAAAGTTCAAGCTTTTTCTTAAGTCTTTTTTGTAATTCTTTTTCTTTTTTTATAAGATTTTGCAAGCTATTGCGTATCTTTTGATTATGATTTTGTATAACCGATGAGGTTGTGGCTTTTTGTGAGAATGAATTTGACTCAAAGTTATGTATAGGGCAAATGTAAGAAAACGAAAAAGAAAAAAACATAGCTATTATAATGATTTTTTTCATATATAGTCCTTTAAACAATTAAAGATATTTCGGTTGTAAGCAATACAAAAAGAATAAGTACTACGATGTTTTCTTCAATGCTCCCCGTTCTAAACCTTAAACTTTTGGGAGCTATACAAATAGTTTTGTTTGAGATAGGGTAAAAGAACTTTACACAGCTTTTCGTAAGCATATCCCCTATATCGTGCAAAATACACCCTACACCAATAAAAAATAAAAATATCTGCAAATAAAAAATATTAAAATTATAAAAACTATTGTAACAAAAATAACAATACGGCACTAAAAAGGCAAATAAGATAGGTATAAGAGCAAAAAATATCGTATGAGTAAAACCTCGATGTTTAACAAAAAAACTTATCAGAAAAGAAATAATGGGGATTTTTCTACCTATATAACTACCCGGTTCGTCTATATCAGGCAGAAGCGCACCTAAAATCACTCCTGCAATAGCATAATAAAACTGAGCTGAAGGATAAGGAAAAATTGCATTTATAAAAGGTAAAGATACACTTGTAGCAAGTATAATATGTCCTCTAAAAGTCATCTCTCCCCTCCTCTAATACTAATACCAAACACCAAAATGTAAAATTTTACCTTTTCTTTTGACCTTAACAATATCATCATAAAATTTTATATCATCTCTGCTGGGTTTAATACCAAGATAATTCACCACCCCCTTATTTCTCAAGGGCTCTATTAATTCCTCGATTAAAAAATGTCTGTTAATTGCCACATCAGGCAGTTTTTTAGGGACTAAATAGTCCTTATTAAAATATTCATTCAAAACCGGACGGGGTATCATAATATCTTTGATATCATCATAATAAATTGTATTTTCAAGATTTGTTATGAAATCTTTGTATTGCGCTAATTCATCAATTTGTTTGATTGAGAGCAAGTGTTTATACCCTGCTCTTAGTAGCTGTTCTATTACCTGTGTCGTGCCTTGTAACTTAAGGCTTTTTGGTGTTTGTCTAACTATTTGTAAAAGTTCAGGAAGATAAACTGAATCTTTCTTAAACAACAAAGTCATAGCCGTCCTTTTTCTTTTCTTTTTTTCGTTTTTCCGTTTGTTTTCCGCTAAATATTATTATAGAAATTTTTTATAGCAATTTCAACACTCCCCGATAAATATCGAGGAGTTGAAGAAATTAAAGACTATTTATCGGGTTTGGAGCTTGCGTATTTTCTTTTTCGTTTATTGCTACTTGCAAAATGTCAATATCTTCGTCTTCACCCGGTTGAGGTATGTTATCGTCGTTATCAAGTTCAATGTCAATATCGGCATCAGTTACCTCATATTGAGTTGGCAACTCTTCAACCTCAGCAGGAATATCATTTTGAGGTTTTTCCGAAACATTTATATTAACCTCAGTAGGCGCAATGTCTCCTAACTGAACTTTTACTTTATTTCCAAGAGCTTTGTCTCCGAAAATTCCTTGCGTATTCGCATACGCCGCTTTGTTTTGTTCGATAAGTTTTTTTGTTTCTTCGTTTTTCTTTTGCAAGATAAACATATTATTGTTTGTAAATTCATCGAGTCTTTGCATTATAGTGTTATAAACTTCTTTGTTAAGCGTATAATTTGTAATGCCGAATTCTGTTTTCGCTTCAACAGGATTATCAACCCCGGTTATAAACCCGTTTGCACTTAAATAAGGATTGATAATCAATTGATTGTTTTCTGTTTTTGTGTAATAAAGTTTTCCTTTAACATTACCATTGAGAATGAAACTCAGATTTTTAGCAACAGACTCAATATCGAGATATTGTTTTTTCTCTTCATCAATTCCGTCCATTTCTGCAATTTTTAGTTTGTCATTTTCAAGTGTAGTAATAATTGCGTCTTTTAAAACAGAAAATCTTGACTTAAACGTACCAAAAAGTTTTCTTTCGTTTTTAGTTAAGCTCTCTTTTAGTTCTTCAAAATCTTTACCGCTTTTTAACGCATTCACTACATTTTTACTCTTTAATGCAAAAGCGATAGTATTGTTAGTATAAATGCTATTTGTTTTTGCGTATGTTTCGTATGCTTTTAAAAACTCACTTAGTACCTTTACAGGTGTTTTAGCTGGTGCATTTCCAGCATTTTCTATAATCTTTTTAGCCTCTTCGATATTCCCGTCATTTAATGCTTTTTGTAGCGTTCTTAAGATAGGTTTTTCAATAGCTTTGATAAACTTCTTGTATTCATTTGAAACATTCTCAAGCGGCTTAATTCCGTCGCGTGTTCTTACCTGAAACTTGATAATGTTATTTAACTCAATAGCATAGTCTTTTGCTTTTTTCGGGTCTTCAAGATTTGCGATACCCAAAAGCACATTTCCAAGTTTTGCGTATGTTTTAAGGTATTGTGAGTAAGCTGTTCCGGACTTAATATCAACAATTTTATCGCCTGCCATATAGACATTACCGATTATCGCACTTTTTGTTTTAAGATAAAAGTCGTTACTATATGACGGAATGGTTGGCAATTTAGCGACAATTACATAACTATCTATTTTTTTATCTTTTAATTCCTCAGGAATATCAATTCCGTATTTTTCAAGTGTCGCATATGAGTTGTATCTAAGGCGTCTTTTCCCGTCGTCCCCGGGTTTTGTAAGAAGTACTTCATCACTATATAGCGCATCTTTTTTATTCTCTATAAATTGTTTAAAAGTTTTTTTCATATAAAAATCAAAGAGCACTTGAAACGCTTTTAGAGCATTATGGTCATCACCTCCAAGACTTACAACGTCTGCCTCTCTAATTGTAGGCAACACAACTTTTTCAACGTAAAGTGAGTTATCCTCTTTTGTTAGCTCTTCAATAGCTGCCCTTAAAATATTTTCAGCCTCTTGAGCTTCCTCAAGAGTAGGACAATCTTCATCTTGTGCTTTTCTATGATATTTCTCGATTGTAGCGAATGCTTCTCTTACCTCTTTTGTCAGTTCCGCAAATCCAAGGTCACTATGAATCTCTCCGTTTCCAATACTATTAAGTGTCTTATTGTCAAATAAAACAATTTGCCCATTTGCGTTGTAAGCAACTTTGATATAGTTCGCTTTTCTGACACTCAAGTCCATAAGTTCTTGCAATGCTTCCGCAAGAGATTTTAGAAAAAATCTGTCTTGTTCGCTATAATCTTTAAGAATATTGTCAATTTCTTCCTGAGTTTTACCTTTCATTTTTTCAAGCGTAAATGCAACTTTTAGGACATCATTTAGTTTTAGCCCCGTTAATACGAAGTAATTAAACTTCTCTTTAATCTCTGCAAGAGTTTTAACGTTTGTTTGAAACTTCTCGTTAAATGCCGCAATAAACTCGTCAGGGTTACTTTCTGCGGCTTTAATAACCGCTTGAATAAATTGAAAGGCTTTTGCAAGCGTATCAAGCTCAACCGCTCCGTTTTCTCCAATAAGATTATGTTTTTTTAACTCCGCTACAAATGCGTGAGTATCAACGTGTTTTCTTAAGTCTGCAAAAACGTTTGCGGTATTTATGGCAAACTCTTCAACTTTCTCTTTTTCGATTTTTGGTTGAATAATTTGTAGGTTTGCATCAACTTCTTGTTTAATAGTTGTAGTAATTCTGCCGTTTTTGTCAAGCTCAACTTCGTATGTCTTTACCGGTTTATTGATTCTTTTGTCGATTACTGAAATATAGCCATTCTCACCAATGGTGAAAAAAGCCATATCATTAATAGAGATTGTGTCAAGAACTTTTAACACTTCCCCCCCGATAGGCTCTTCTGCTTTATTAATAAGTTCTCTAAGTTCCGGAATTGTATCTTCAATTTTCTGTGTAAAAACTGCCTCAGCCGGGTTAAACAGCTCTCTACCGATATAATTCGGATTACCGATACGAGTTTTATCTTTGTTTGAATAAGATAAAATTACTCTACCAAATGGTTTTCTTTCTGTTACTTCACTCATTTTTTGACTCCTTTTTTTGATTTTCTACAATTATAAAGACAACTTTTCTACTTAAAAGGAGAAAAAATAAAAAAAAGAGAAAAATTTAGATAGTCGGAGAATTTGAAGGAGAGTTATCTACACTATTTGGGTTTAAAGTGTCAATAAGTGATTTTTTTATATTATCTTTTATATCGGATTTTTGTATAATCATTTCTAAATCGTCAAACGATAAAATCCCTTTTTTATAGTCTTGATATGTTTCGGTGAGATAAAAAAATCCTTTATCGTTATTAATAAGTTCTGTTTTAAGAGATAGTTTTCGAATATAACGATTAATATTACCAAGTTTCTCTTCAATTTTTTCCCAATCACCCCATTCCGTATCAATCTCAGGCAAACTTTCAATGTAAGGAGTGTCAATTACTCTAAACCTTAGATTATTAAAAGCCTTATAATAAGTATAAATAAGATTGTTATCTTTTCTGCTATCTATTTCTTCCGCATAAACCTCATCCATATAACCTATTTCTGAAGAATTCCAATTTTTTCCGTCCCACCAAAAATAATAATTTTCCATTACATCATTAAAATCTTCCGGTGCATTTAAAATCCCGTTACTTAAATCTAAAACAATAACATCGCCAAGTCCTTCCAAATCCTCTTGAGCGATTATATCTTCGCAATAATAGCCCGGCTTATACTGAGGCAAATAAGGTAATTTCTTCGGCTTTTTCTTCATTTTGTTCCTCAATTTTTTCAATTACGGAAAAAAGATTTTTTTCATCAAAATATAATTTCTTTACATCAATATCAAACTTTTCTTTAAATTTCTCTAAATCTTCTTTATCAAAATAAACACAATTTGGTAGATATACTGCTTTTTTAGTTTCCATTTTATCTAAAACGACATAGTTATTATCTGAATTATAATAATTTAAAAGCTCACCAAAGGTTATTTTTTCTTTCATTTTTACTCCTTTCACTTCTATTTAGCTATTTAAAATTCTAAGCATACTTTTAGCCTCCTCCCTAACTTTTTTATCAGGGTCGTTTGTAAGATGTTTTATAACAAACTCTGGCGTATTTAAATTATACAAAACTAACTCTCTAACTTCGCTATCAGGGTCTTTTGCAAGTTTTGCAAGTATATAACTTGGTGTATTCGGATTGATTGCTACCGATTTTTTTACCTCAACGTCAGGGTCTTTTGCAAGTTTTGCAAGTAAAGTCACAGGAACGTTGTAGCTGCTTGCAACGGCTTTTCTAATTTCAACACAATTGCTATTTGCATATCTTTCAAGCTCTTTTTGATTTGCAAAATTTTTTACAAATTTTAAATTAATGTTTGGAATTACTTCCAATCCGTTATAAGTACATAACATTTTTTACTCCTATTTAGTTACTGCGACAATTATAAAACAAACTTTTCTATTGCAAAGGAGAAAAAGGGGGAGTTTAGAGAGAAAGTGAAATTCCGTTTGAGTTTTCAAGTTTGTTTTTTTGATAACTTTCAACTTTTTCGATGAGGTCGTCTCTTAGTTTTTGATTATCCCAAAATACATCGTTTATAAGTTTTTTAACTTCTAAATCAATCATTTCTCCTTTTCTAAGAAAACCAAATGCTTTAGTTAAATAAAAATAGTTTATATCCTCCTCAATTTTTTTCTTTTCTTGTTTTAAGTTATATTCTGCAACGAGATAAGTATCATCAAGTTCTATATATTCCTGATTTCCGGTAGGGTTTTTTAATCTGTAATGAAAATCATTTAAAAACTCAAAGAGTTTTTCCCTTGCGTGAGTATAATTATCCACTTTAAAAATCAATCTTTTATGTTCAGGGTCGGTATAGAAACTGATTTGAAGGTCACCAAATTTAATTCCATTTGCGGTAAGAAAAGCGTTTAAATCGTTTAAGAAATTAACCCTCATTGCATTTGGATTATTAAGCCTTATTTCATCTTCCGAAACTTTCTCACCTACCGGGATATTTTCAAGTGGAATAAGCTGTTCTACTTTAAGAGGGTATCCGTCTTCAAAAATATACGGCTCTTTAAGAGAGCCTATGGAGATTGCTAAATAAAATGTAGGAACACTTCCATAATCAACATCTTCGTATTCCGTTTTTAATCCCCCTATTCTTGCAACAATTTCTTTTATTTGTTCCAAAATAAGAGCCTGCTTAGGAAACGAATTAAAATAACGAGGCATAATATAATAATGATTGATACTTTTTTTTGGATAAAACTCACCAACGAGCATATCGCCAAAGTTTATTTTTTTACTACTTTTTATAACTATATCAACACCGGAAGATTTTGGCTTTTGTTTAACAGAGAATTTTATAAACGGAAAGGTTTTTTTAAGTTCTTTTCTTATTTCAGCAATTTTTTCTTTTGGTAGATAAGGCATTTTGTCGCTCCTTTTTTTAAAAATTATAGGGATAACTTTTCTATTTTAGAGGAGAAAAATTAAAAAGGGAAAGTCAAGAAGTTTTTATCTCTCGCCCTGATGACCGGGCGCACAAGTCGCCCGGGGCGGCGCGAAGTCGCTACGCAACTTATCTGCCCAAGACGCAACTTACTCCAAGCTCCGCGCCGCTTTATTTAATTTAAAAGCATTTAGAGCAATAAAGCTTACCATAATCCTTGCCGTTAAAGAAAAAGTCGGCAAGGCGTTTTGAGAAGTGGGTTTCTTCTATCCAAAGCTGATTTCCAACCTCAACCCCGTCTCTTTTTTCTTTAAACTCGGTTAAAGAGAGTCCGTGTTTTCTTAAAAAAGAGACAACCTCACGGCAAGTCTCTTTGTGGTGAGAAATCGTTTTTGTTACTTTGTTAAGCGAAAAAATCATTTTTTAGCTCCTTTTTCTTTTTTTTTGTTAAAAAAGTTTTACTGAAAAGCATTTTAACAAGCAGTGACAAATCCCTCGTGTTTAAAAATAGCTTTTTTCTCAATACTGCCGTCTTCTTTCTTAACCTCTTCTACAACTCTTTTGGTAAAGGCAAATAAAGGAGTTCCAATATTTTCAAGCTCTTCTACTAAAGGCTTCATTAGCCACAAGGCACCGCCTATCATAAAAGCAATATTGAGTTTTTTAAATTCATTCTCATCTAAATACAATTTATCTTCTTTTATTTCTCCTGTTATCATACTTTTTACCTCATCTCTCACAGGAGAGTTTTCATCAAGGCAAAATTCGATAACCAAATCATATATTTCTCTTGCTCTTTTTTTAACTTCCTCACATTGTGGAAGTTCATTGAAAGTTAAAAGAGCTTTTAATTTCTCTTGATAAGCAGAAGGTAAATCAATTACCCCTGCTTTTTTTTGTTCTTCTGTTGCATTGTGTTGTGTAAGATTTAGAATTACGCTAAAATTTTGCATATGCACTCCTTTTTAGGTTTTTAATAGGCTTAATTAAAGACTTCTCAAAGCCCTTAATTAAGCCCACTCAACTTTTTTTTTGTGTTTTATTTTTCTTGAGTAGGTTTTTTTTGATTTAACAACTCTGCTTCTTAAACTTATCTCCCCCCTATAAGACTTTTCTATGTTCCAATCTCTTTTAATCATTTTGCACCTCCTTTTTTGTTTTTACAGTATATATAAACTTTGCGTCAAATAGTGTCGTTTAAAATTATTTATGTTAAAACTATTTTTATCCTATATTCTTTCTCTATCGCTTTTATGTTAGCACCTTTTTTTCCTATAAATCTGCCTATTTTATTCCCCAAATTACTTTTTTTAATCATAATTGTTGTTTTGGATTTATAATAAATAAATCTACCCTCATTAGTATAAAGAAAATCAAAC
>Ga0256843_1000332_pt1 | contig 40586 bp, 41 predicted proteins | sample AlvinellametaG_FD_191572 | JGI IMG/M metagenome (GOLD analysis project Ga0256843, IMG submission 191572) | Pompeii worm associated microbial communities from hydrothermal vent at the East Pacific Rise, Pacific Ocean - Alvinella | ecosystem: Host-associated > Annelida > Integument > Unclassified ...
AGCTTGTGGTAGTAAGCAATGTACCTATAAGCAAAGTATTAAATACTGAAGCATTATATGATTTTAGATGGATATGTCGTGAAGAGAGTTCACATACTCGTAAAGTTATAGCTGAAGTATTTGGTGAGCTTGGAGTTAGTTGTAAAAACTTTGATGTTATAAGTGAAGTGAGTAATACAACTGCTGTACTACAAAATCTCAAAAAAAGCAAAAAAGACCCAGCAAAACCAGTAGCAACCATCATCTCAAAATATGCAGTAGCTGATGAAGTATCAAGTGGTCAACTATACGAAGCTAAACTTAGAGGATATCCTATGCATAGACACTTCTATATCGTATATAGCAAGGAAAACAAGCATAATGCCTATATAGAAAAGATAGCTGATTATATCATGTCTGGGAATTGTTAAAAGTCAATATATAATGATAAAAAATATATACATATATATCAGTATAGTTTTACTTTTTACTATAAATACTTATGCTAAAAGAGATACCATAAACTTTTCTATGGTTATATCTGGAGGCGTTAGTCTTGGTGCTTATGAAGCTGGTTATAACTGGACAACTATCAAAATACTCTCAGCCATGAGAGATAAAAATCCTCATTTAAAACCAAATCTAAGTTCAGTTGCTGGTGCATCTGCTGGTTCTATCAATGCACTTATCAGTACTATATATTGGTGTCAAAAAGAGTCAATACCTCTTAAAAACTCTATAGATGACAACCTTTTTTATGATACTTGGGTAAATCTGGGGATTGAAGATTTGGCTATTATCGGAGAAGATAGTCAAAATCATAGCACACTCTTTACAAGAAAAGCATTAAAAAAGAAAGCACAAAATCTTGTAGATCATATGAACAAGCCTATCTTTAGAAAAGGGTGTGAAGTACCTCTTGGAGTATCTGTTACAAAAGCAACTCCTACTGTAGAATATGTAGCTGGTATCAAAATCAAAAACCAACACTTTTCAATCCCCCTAGATATCCAAGAACATAACAAAAAACTCATTATCAAAAATAAAAAAATGCCTCCTAGTACAGATTTTTATATCTCTATACCAGGTATTGAACACGATACAAGCAAAATCTCGAAAGTACTCTTTGCTTCATCTGCTTTTCCTGGTGCTTTTGAACAAGTAAAACTTGAGTATATATACAAAGGCAAAAAAGCTTCTCATTACTTCATAGATGGTGGAGCATATGACAATATACCACTACAACTGGCTATAGAACTCGCTCCAAAAGCATCACTGTTTTTCTTTATAGACCCATCAAATATGAGAAAAGAGACATACAACTCTCAAGATGACACCCAAAAAGAACAACCTCCTGTAGGATTTTTTACATCAAATGCCTTGCCACTTATGGATTCACTTGAGATATTTCAATCCATGAGACTATACCAAGCTGTTAACAAATACTTTAGAAACAACAAATCAAGAAGACTTGTCATATCATCAAGGTTTCACCCACTAGTAGGTAACTATCTATGGCATTTTGCAGCATTTTTAAATAAAAATTTCCGTATATACGACTACTATGTAGGTGTTTATGATGCTATCTATAACTTAGCAAGTTCTCTGAGAAAAAAAACTCAATACAAACACTTCTCTCAAAGTCAACTTATGGATATACTAGTTGATAAGTTAGAGATAGATAAAAACAAAGAAGCTTTTTTAGCATATAAAATGTTAAAAAAAATAGAGTTTCAACATATAAAACCCAAAACAACAAACCGTTTTTCGACAATATATAATGCATTTGATTTAACTAAGCCTGATGCTAAACGATATACTTTGGATGATTTCAAAGCATTTTTACAAAAGTTAAATATGAAGTATCTTCAAAAATATAACAATGCATTTTTAACTCATGTCAAAAAAGATATAAACCACTGGTATAAAATGCCTCTAAGAGTTATCATAAACAGGATTACTACACTAGAAAATGACCGAGCAAAGGTATATCCAAACTATAAAACAGTAGCAACAACAACAAACCTAGGTGCGTGGGCTGTGAGTAGCTTTGTAGCCAAAAAAGATGGATGGGATATCTTACCTCTTCATGTACCTCAAGACAAGGGTAAAGAAGGATTAAGAACTGCTTTGCGTTTGCTACCAGGAGAGATGGCGATAGATATGAAAAATGGTGGTGGCAGTTTGGGATATACAGCCTTGTACCATACAAACTGGCAATATCTATCAGGGATAGAAGCAAAAGCATCCTATGTATTTGCACATCAAGATTCAGATTTTATTCGTATGGATATGGATTTGTTTTATAACTATGATGATTTTGTCAAGTTTGGTATAGGTGCGTCAGGATTTGGTGATATGAAAGGATCTTTTTATAAAAAAGACAGTGCCTATGGTATCAATACATATATAGACTTGATGGATATCTTTAGAATCACCTATGTCAACAGACATGGAAGTCTATATCAATCAAATTATTTATACTTTGGTATAGAAAATATACCAGCTCTTATATACTGGTTAAATAGATAGATTATTTTTCCAAAAAGAAAATAATTATCCTTTAAGTTTTTTTATATTATAATTTTTATTATCAAACCCAAATAAAAGGATAAGAATTATGATTAAAAAAATCGTTTCTACATCATTGATACTAAGTGTAGTAGCATCTGCTTCTCTCTTGGATGATGCAAAAAAGGCTGGACTTAAGCCTATACCAACAGATAAAAAAGAGCTTCTTAAAGTTATAGACAATCCAAACAATAAAATAAATGAAGCAAAAGTAAAACTAGGGAAAGATTTGTACTTTGAACCTAGACTTTCAAAAAGCAACCTCATCTCTTGTAACACTTGCCACAACCTAGCTACTGGTGGAGTTGATGGTGTTAGTGCTGCTATAGGTCATAAATGGACTGCAAACCCTCACCATCTTAACTCACCTACAGTTTACAATGCTGTGTTTATGTCAAGACAGTTTTGGGATGGAAGGTCTCCTGATTTGGAAGACCAAGCCCAAGGACCTATGCAAGCAGCACCAGAGATGGCTATAAGCAAAGAGATGGCAGTAAAACGCATCAGCTCTATGCCTGAGTATAAAGAGATGTTCAAAAAAGCATTTGGTAATGATGAGATATCATTTAAAAAAATAGCTGATGCTATAGGTGTATTTGAAAGAACTTTGGTAACTCCTTCAAGATTTGATGAGTTTTTAAATGGTAAAAAAGATGCTCTAACTACTGAAGAGAAAAAAGGATTGAAAGTCTTTATAGATAGAGGTTGTGCTGCTTGTCATACAGGTATCGGAATCGGTGGAAGTATGCAAAAGTTCCCACTTGTAAAACCATACAAGTATGCAAATGTAGGTGATTTTAAGGGTGATAAAAATGGTATGGTAAAAACACCAACACTTAGAAATGTACTACAAACTGCACCATATTTCCACAATGGAGCTGTATGGGATATCAAAGAAGCTGTTAAGATTATGGGTGAAACTCAACTAGGTGTAGAGTTAAGCAATGAAGATGTAGATGCTATCGTAACATTCTTTAAAGCACTAGATGGTAAAATGCCAAATATCACATATCCTCATCTACCAGCAGTAACTGCTTCAACACCTAAACCAGAAGCAAACTAACTATCATAAACTCTTACTACTTATGAAGGTAGTAAGGGTTTATTACTCCTTTTTTTAAAAACCTTGTTGACACATATCAACACAAACAAACCACAAATGCACTATAATCTCACATACGATTTAATGGAGTGATATATATGTTAGAAAATGAACTACTTTATGAGATGCAAAATGCTTTTCCTATGAGCCAAAGACCATTTCTTGAAATGGCAGATAGATTAGGATGCAGTGAAGATGAAGTTATAGATATGGTACAAAAACTAAAAGATGATAAAATCATCCGTCAAACTTCAGCGATATTTGATACCAAAAGACTTGGGTATAAATCATCTCTTGTAGCATTCAAAGTAGATGAGGATTTGATAGACAGTGCTTCACAAATCATCAATGCCCATCCCGGAGTAAGCCACAACTATCTAAGAAACCATGACTTTAACATCTGGTTTACTATGGCAGTATCACCCAAAAGTAAGCTAGGACTTGAAAAAACTATAGAGATACTCCAAGAAAAAACAGGTGCTAGTGATGCTATCATCCTGCCAACTTTAAAGATGTTTAAAATCTCTGTCAAGATGGATACTACAGGCAAAAAAGCCAAAAAAGAGAAAGTCAAAAAAGTAAATCACAAAGAGATAGAACTAACCGATGAGTATATAGCTGTCATAAAAGAGCTTCAAAAGGACATATCTGTAACAAAAGAGCCGTTTAAAGAGGCTATAGAGAAGCTTGGTATGAGTTATGAGAGATTTTTTGAGATAGCTCACATACTCAAAGATGCTGGTGTGATGAGAAGGTTTGCTACTATACTCAACCACCGAAAAGCAGGATTTGGTGCAAATGCTATGAGTGTTTGGGATGTAGATGAGAGTAAAGGTGAAGAGATAGGTAAACGCTTAGCAGAGTTTTCAGCAGTAAGTCACTGCTACTTGCGTCCCAAATATCCAAACTGGCCTTATAATCTTTTTGCAATGGTTCATGCCAAAACCCAAGAGGAGTGTGATGAGCTTATAGCTCAAATGGCAAAAGAAAACAAACTTGATAAATACTCCAAACTCTACTCAAGTGTAGAGTTTAAGAAGCAAAGGCTAGTTTACTTTGATGATGCTTTTGAGAAGTGGGAAGAGGAGTTTATATAAGCTCTTCTTTTACTACTCTTTATAACCTATCTCTTTTTTGAAGTTAATTATACAGTTTGTACAATCTTTGATAGTGTTGGTTTCTACTATGGCATATAAAGCATCACAATCCAAAACATTTACTTTATGTTTTGTTATCGTTATGATACCTTGTTTTTTGAACTTTGTCAGTATCCTAGAAAATGTTTCTGGAGTAAGATTAAGCATAGAGGCTATCTCATTGTTTTTAAGTCTTTCAAATACAGATATATTTTGTATGATAAGATCAGCCACTTTTGCTTCTGAAGAGAGTACAGTTTCTTTATGTACCAAAGATGATAAAAGCAGTACTTTACCAGTCAATGACTTGATAACCTCCAAAGAAAACTGTGGATTACTAAGATATCTGTATATCTCTTCATAAGGAAGCATTCCCATACAACCATCTGTGACAAATTCACAAGTAGCAGGATATGGCACTTGCTCAAAACAAGCATATTCGCCTATGAGTGATGGTGCATTTAGGCGATTGATTTGTACCTGAGAGCCTTTTGGTGTGGTTTTGTATAGCTTGATACTACCCTCAAGAAGTATATATAGGTATTTGCTACTATCACCCTCATAAAAAACTATAGAGTCTTTTGTAAAGTACTTTATATAAGTATTATCGTAAAGCTCTTTTAGATGAGATTCGCTTAGTTTTGAAAAAATAGGTATCTCTTCTAGTTTGTACATTATAACCCTTAAGTTTTTTAATTGTAATATACAATAACTAAGATAAAAAAACTCCTATTTTATACAAAAAATATCTATTTTTTAGCAAATGCTACTTTTCAAACCAACTTAACTGTTCTCTAAGTTTTACAACTTCACCTACTACTATAAGTGCTGGAGTTGGTAAACCTTTGGCTTTTTCATATATATCTTCAAGTGTCCCTACAACAGTCTTTTCATTTGGTGTTGTACCTTGACTTATCACAGCTATAGGATGGTCTTTTGGCTTACCTATCTCTATGAGTTTTTTAGTGATTTTATCTAGTCTGTGAAGACCCATCAAAAAAACTATAGTATCATCTGTTTTGTAGTTTTCCCAAGGTATTTGAGAGTGATCTTTGTTGGTTGATTCATGACCAGTAACCACTCTAAATGATACTGTAACACCTCTATGAGTTACAGGGATACCTGCATACTCTGGCACTGCTATAGCTGAAGTAATCCCAGGGATAAACTCAAAGCTTATGCCTCTTTCTCTTAGATAAATCCCCTCTTCACCACCTCTACCAAAAACGAGTGGATCTCCACCTTTTAATCTGACAACTTTTTCATACTTCAATGCACTTTGGTATATCACTTCATTTATCTGCTCTTGTGGCAAGGTATGGTGAGAATCTTCCTTGCCTACATATATAAACTCACAACCATCTTTGGCTTCTTTGAGTATATCTGGATTTGCAAGTCTATCATATATAATTACATCTGCTTCTTTTACAACTCTAAGTGCCTTAACCGTTAACAACTCTATATCTCCTGGTCCTGCACCTGTTAGATATACTTTCCCCATTTTACTCTCCGTTTTTTGTTTTATAAATGGTGCAATAAATTGCACCCTACATTTACTACTACTTTATCACTACTAGTTACTACCTAAATAGCAAGATGGGTCTTCTGCCCACATATCTCCGTATATAGCATACGCTCTACTTCTTGAACCACCATTGCAGATATCTAAGTACTCACAATCACTACATTTACCACTCAACTCTCTAGGATGCACTCTGAGTTTTTGTAAAAGAGGTGATGGTTCATTACTCCATATATCACTAAAATCTTGTGTGAGGATATTGCCTATCTTTTGTGGGAAGAATGGATCTGGTTTTACAAATCCTTCACTGTCTATATTGAGCAGTTTTCTTCCTGCACTGTTACCACCCCAAGCTTTTAATCTTGTAAGCATCTCATCAGCCAAGCTTGGATACTTAGCTTTGAATTTATCATAAAATACTATAGCATCCATCTCCATATTACCAGTAACTATCTCTATACCTGTATCGTTTTCATAATACTCAAATGCTTTGTCTATGATATAATCAACAGCCTCTTTTCTCTGCTCTTTGGTTAAATCCATAGCTAAGTTATCCAAACCTCTACCACTGTAAACAAGGTGTGATATATAAATCTTTGGTATAGAGTGTTTTTGAGCTAATTCAAAGATAAATTTCAAGTCATCAAAAGTGTCTTTGGTGATAGTAAATCTAATCCCTACTTTTTTCTTCCCAAAACTGTTGAGCAAATCTACAGCTTTCATCGACTCTTCAAATGAACCTTTTAGCCCTCTGAATTTATCATGAACATCAGGTGAACCATCTATGCTGATACCTACATAATCAAATGTTTCAAGGATTTTTAGTGCATTTGATTTTTTGACATAGAGTCCATTTGTAGATAGATAAGTTATAATGCCTAACTTTTTACACTCATTAGCTATATCAAAAAGATCTTTTCTAGTAAGTGGTTCTCCTCCTGAAAAGATGATAAACTTAACACCATTTGCTTTGAGTTTTGGAAGAGTTTGCATAATATCTTGCGTAGATAGAGTATCTACAGAATCCAAATCAGCTTTTGAGTAGCAGTGCAAACAGCTTAGGTTACATCTGTTGGTAAAGTTCCATATAGCTATACTCCCATCTAAAACACGAGAAGGTTTTTGCTCTACAACAGAGCTTAGTAAATTTGAAAGTCTAAACATTATTTGCTATCCTTTGGTTTGTATGATAGGATATATCTAGTGATTGCATCCAACTCGGCAGGAGTTAGTTTGAGTTTTGGCATAGCATTTCTTTTGTAGCCAAATACTTTTGATACTGAAGCTGGATCTGTTATCATAGCTTTGATCTCATCAGCATTTCTTTTGGATGCTATCTGAGCAAATGGAGGTCCAAAAGCAACAGCAGTCTGATGATGACACCCCCAACAGTATGTCTCAAATACTTTTTTGCCATCTGTAGCATATGATAAAGAAGATATCAGTAGTATAGATAAAATAAATATAATTTTTCGTTGCATCTCTTATCCTTTTTATAACAAAAGATAATAACAACTTTTTTCTAATCTTTGGTTGATTTAAGACAATAAAATCTACTTTTCTAAATCCTCTTTATCCATAGTAACACCTACTACAACAATAGCACCCAAAAATAGTATAATAAGACCTATATACAAATACTCCATCTCTATCCTTGTAGTTTACCTTTTTGTTTCATAACACTCAAAAATCTCTGTACTTCATCATCACTTTTGAATGCACTGTTATCAAAAAATAGTGTATGATTTAGTGTTTGAAGAAGTATCCCATCATCAAATCTAATAACTCTATAGATATGATCCCAGTCTATAAGCTCTTTGTCATAGTAAAGTCCATCTTCGGTAAGTTGAAAATGTACTTTTGTATCATCAATACCTGATTTGTCATAATACTTTACTATCATACTTTTTCTAACATACCATCTGATATAGTACCAGTAAAGTACCAAAAATGTAGATACAAACAAAAGTCCAAAAACATTATGCTTCAAAGCACCAACTATAGCAAACTGTGTTAAAGCTACAAAAAGCCATCCCACATATCGTTTGCCAGAGTTTTTCATATCCCAGTCATAAAAAAGCTTACTGGCTTTGATAGCTAACTCTTTGTTCCAAGTAAACTTGATATCTATAGGTTTAAATGTGCTCATCACAACTCTCTATGATAAGATCTGATTTTTTAAGATACTCTTGCTCTTCTAACTCTTTGATCATCTCCAAAGTCTCTTCATATACTTTTTCAAAAACAGCATTATTTGTCTCATATACTTTTCTCTCTTTATTAGCATATATCCAAGCTGCTACTATAGACATAGCAAAGAAACTATATATCCACCACTGCCACTCTTTAAGATCTAGTAGTACGATAAAATACTGAACAGAGAAGAGTACAAAAAATTCAATAGAGAAGATGATAACCAAAGTAGAACTTTGTTCAAAATCAAGTGTATATTTCTCTATATCTCTAAGCAAATCTAAATTTTCATTTATCTTTTTAGCTTTCTCTTTTGCTTCAGGAGCTATCTTGTCTAAGTCGATATTTCTTAGATGGATATTGCTTAAGTTATATTCAACATTTATCTGTTTGTAGTCTTCATATATCTCTGGATGATCTTTCATAACTTGAAGAATCTCTTCTTCAGTTACTCTGTTTTTGCCAAGAATTCTTTGTACATCTTGAAGCACTAAATCATACAAACCAACTGTTTTTATCTCTAATGCAACTCTAGGTAAATGTGTCACTTTATATCCTAATAATAAAATTTTTATATATACTATACAACTATAGAATATAGAAAAATTTTAGATTACGAGATAAGTAGAGGGTAAAACCTCTACTCATAAAAGAAAGATTACGCTTTATGGTTTTCAGCCACTGTTTCAGGCTCTATACCAAATGAAGCTGTAGGGTCTTTTGCTGGCATAAAGATACCGATAAGTCCTTTAATACCAACTGAAAGAACGATATTTAACAAGAATATAAACCATGCTACAAGTACCATAGTACCACAAATAGCTGCTAGTATCATAAGTGTGTTAAATTCACCATGTACATAAAGGTGACGACGAAGCATACCATCGATACCTGCCATACCACCAAATGCTCCCATACCTATACCACCGATTAGGTACATCCAGAAGTGAAGATTTGACATTTTGCTACTAAACATTTTTGTATTGTTAGTAACGATAGGCCAAAGTACATACACTGCACTATAAAGAGTCATATACAATCCAACGATAAGAGCGATGTGAACATGCGCCATGATAATCCATTGAGTATTGTGAAGAACTCTGTTCATACCCATATCTGCTTGGATAATTGCTGCTGGAACTGCTAGTCCAAATCCTACTAAACCACCAAGAAGATATTTAAGCTCCATAGTCATTTTAAGTGGTCTAGCTTTCCACAATGTAACTAGTGTGATAAATAGTGCTAAACCTTGAGTTAGAAGCTCAAATGCTGTAACCATCTCCCCTGAGATTAGTTTCATCATTTCTGGTTGTCCTTGGTCAGCTAGTAGGTGGTGAGACCATACCATCCAAGAAACAAGAAGCTCTAGCATCAAAGCAGCTCTTGCTACATTTTCCATAAATAGTTTTTGACCTGTAATCAATGTAGCCAAAAGATACCAAGAACCAGCTACATAGATAAGTACCAACCCATCAGCAACAAGGTCAAGTCCCCACCAGAAGTAGTTTTTATAAAGTAAAGCATCAACTGCTGCTACATTTAGAGGATGCCCTGCTGCATCAAACAATAGATATACAAGTACCAAAATACCAGCACTCAAAATTACTATAGCATCTAAGAATGTGTCAACTGTACCACGGAAAATAGCAACAACTGGAAGTGCCAATGCTGGTTCTTTTGTATATGGTGGTTTTCCACGCAATTTATTGAGAAGGTTTAACATACCATCTATACCAAAACCAGAGATTAGAAGCTCTTTTGTTGTTTTATCTTTGTGAACACCAACTCTAGCAAAGATAGTTGCATAGATGTTATAGATAAATCCAAGTGTTCCAAGCATAATCAAAGCAACACCTATGATAAATACTATACCACCAACCACACTAAATTGAGTAGTATCAGCTGGAAGTGGCCAGTATAGTGTATAAAGTGGAGCATACTGCCATACAAAAGCAGCTATCCAAGCTAGTGCTGTACCAACAGTGATCAAAATCCATACTGCATTTGCTAGTTTTACACTATAAAGTGGCTTTTTAGTCAAGAATGGAACCAAGAACATAAAAGCACCAAATACCAACTGATAAGTTGAACCAAAGATACCAACTATCGGGTGAACAGTCATAATAGAGAAGTAATGCTGAGGATGTGAAAACATTTCAGGTAGTGGATTTGCTGGTCCAGTTACAACCAACTTCATAATCATACCTTCAATTGCAACCAATCCAAAGAATAAAAATGACATTACAACAGCTCTAAGTGTAACCTTTTGTAATGCATTTAAGCTATCAGCATCAAAGTTAGTACCATGGATTAGATTTTTCATAATACTCATTTGGCACCTCCATCTTTACAACCTACAACTTTAACAAAGTCTTTTACTAACATAAGATCCTTTCCATCCTCTGAATATTGTTCAGGTCCAGAGTACTCTGTAGAAGTAAGATCAAATACACCGTTATGGTTAAATGTCCATAACATATCATTTGCATCTAAGATACCATTTACATCAGTACCTGGGTTTACTTGCATTTGAGTAACTAAAGAACCATCTTTTCTAAATAGTCCAAAACCATAAACTAAGTCACGGCTATGAACATTGAATCTAATAGTCTGTCCACATTGAACCACGATTTGTTTTGGCAATCCTATCCATTTATGTTTTGCAATCTCAAACTCATAAGATTGATCTGGCTTTATCTCATGTCTTGTGATATCTTGAGATACCCATGGGATAGTATTGTATGTAAAGATATGGTGCCCCACACCTCCTGCCACCAAGAATGCCATATATCCATAAAATGGAATACGAACGATCGATTTGACCTTCTCTTTACGAGTAAGGTTATAACCAAACCATGCAACAACTGATATAATCATCAATGCATAGATGGTATAAGCTGTCTCATGAAACTTCAACAACTCTATTGAGCTAGCGAATGTCATCTTTTCTCCTTTTGAAATTAACTCAATCGTAATTATAGTAGGAGATTTGAAAAAAAATATTGATTTGTATCAAATAGAAGTAAATTTATAGTCCTTTTTTGGACTATAAATTTTAGTAGTTATATAGAAAAATTCCCGAAGGTCTTTTGACTTGATATATATCTCTTTCAAGATACCACTCTTTTGTGTCTATCACGCTTACCTGATTTGCACCATTGACAGATACATACAGTTCTGGATATTCCTTTGACCATCTTACATGGAGTACTTTCCCAGGGAAATGAAATGTTTTTATCACTTTGAGAGTTTTTGTATCTACTATCTGGATAGTTGGAAAATCTTTGCCTGAGAATGTTACTGCTATATATTTCTTATCAGGACTTAGTGAAGTAAATACTGGTAATCCTTGTACTGTGATACTTTTGATAAAATTAAAATCTTTATCATATACCAACACTTTGTTATCACCAACTGCTGGGATAAAAGTTTTATCTTTACTCAGTGACCAAAAACCAAAATGAGGTACTTTAAGTACTGGTTTGTTTTGCTCATCTTTAACTTTGATAAGTTTATATGTCATATTATCAAGATTGATCACACCAAAACCTTTAGTAAGGAAAAATCCTACTATATAAGTGTTACCTTGTATCATAGCATCAAATGGCATCTGACCTACACTAAACTCTTTTAGTTTTTTAAAAGTTGGAACACCATCTTTTAGCTTGTCTTCTTTATATACACTTACTTTGTCATTGTCCATTTGTGCAAAGATAAGCATATCTTTATATATCTTGATACCAACATTTTTAGAACCTGTTTTTATCTTCTGTATAGGTTTTAAATCTCTACTTAGTATATCAACTGACTTATCATCATAGTTTGCTACAGCAACATAGTTTTTACCTATCACAAACCCTATAGCACTCTTGCTTGTTTTGTACTCTGCTTCTTTTTTCTCAGTTTTTGGATCAAACTTCACTACATACCCATCACGACTTATAAGATAAGCATCATCACCATCAAACTTAACAATACCGTGGTTCATATTGTGCATATCTTTCATATGTCTTCTAGTAAGCCCATCTTCTATGATAGCTAAAGAACTGCTTTCTCTTTCTACTACAAAATACTTCTCTTTTGCCTGAAGTGTCTGTATAGAAGATAAAAGTACCAATATCGCAAATAAATATCTCATCATATCCCTCTTTTGTAAAATTATTTTATTATACTCAAATATGTTTATAGAGTTATTGAGTTGTATCAAAATCTTTATTGCTCTTTTGACTTTTATGCTCTATTTATGATATAATGCCCCTCAAAGGTTCCCATCTACTGATAAGACTCCAAGGGAGGCTTCTTTGGATAGGTAGATGGGTCATATTTCATAATGATTTATTTTTCTCTCTTTTGTCATTAATTCTTCATCGAGTATATATTTTTTGATTTTATCATAGTATTTTATATCATTTCTCTCATATTTTCTAAATATAGCCCAACTTATATAGTCTATGATTTGCAAATTTACACTTGAAGCACTACAGTGATGAAAAATATCATATCTTATATCTAACTTTTTATTTGATATATAGTTTTTTATCCCCTCTTTTAAGGCTTTAATCTGTTTTTTCTTATTTTGTTTTAGTGGTAATCTATCTGTAATGATAATAAAGTTTGTATCTATATCAAATTTATCCAAAAGTCTTTGGATAGAATATTTTAGATTTTCTATATAAAAGCTATCTTTATCTTTTCTTTTTAAAGGCTCTACTTTTGGTTTTTCTAAGATATAAGAATAAACTTTAACAGCCTCTTTTTCAAATGTTTCTATGATATTAAAAAGTTCATCTCTAACATATTTGTTATCATAACTTGCATGAAAAGCCTCTATATCTACTTTGAAATTACTAAATTTACTAAGATTATTCTCAAGTAAAGTATATCTATAATTTGATATATACTCATGCAGTTTAAAAGGTCGTTTTTTTACTAAAAAACTAAACATATAATGTTTTGTACCATTTTTAGAAAAATCCATATCACCAGCTTCATCTACAAAAATATATATGGTATCTGTAATCTTTTCTATTGTAATATTAGTATCTATCGCAAAAACAAGTGAGTTTATCTCATAATAATTATGGGGCAAACTATCAAAAAGAGTTATAAGCAAATCTTTATCATCTTTTGATAGTTCATTTTTAAAAAATAAAAAATTATTTGGATGTATAAAAAGCTTTATTTCACCTATACCTCCATTACAGCCATCTACTGTATAGTCTTCATAATAACAATTTTCAAGTTTTACAGATAAATCATATCTATCTTGTTGTTTTAAAATTTGCTGAATGATTTTTATATATTTGTTACTCACTATTTTTTCCTAAAGATTCTTAAAACTTACGCCAAAACTCTCTACTAAGAAGTAAAAATACAGTATAAAACTCCAATCTTCCTATAAGCATAGCAAAAGAGAGTATGATTTTATCTATATCTGCAAAAAATGCGTAGTTACAAGCAGGACCTGTTAGTGCAAACCCAGGACCTATGTTACCTACAGTTGCCAAAGCTGTAGATATAGCTGTCATAGCATCATATCCTCTAGCAAAGAGATATATAGTTACTAGCATATTTGTCATGATAAACAAAAATATAAATCCAGTAGTAGATGTGATAACAAAAGGTGAGATTTTTTTACCATCTATGAAAACATTGAGTATCGCTCTTGGATGAAGCATTTGGTGAAACTGCATACGGATATTTTTGAAAAGTACTATATATCGTATCACCTTTACGCCACCTGCAGTACTGCCTGCATTACCACCAACTAGCATACCAACAAAAACTATAGATATAGCCAATGCTCCCCATTGAGAATAATCAAGTGTAGCAAACCCTGTAGTAGTCATCACTGAAGCTATAGTAAAAAATGAGTGAGTCAATGCGTGAAAATAACTATCACTATCTACCCATATATCAGCAAAACTAAGTCCCAAAGACAATACTACAAATACACCAAGGTACCAAAGTATCTCTTCACTTTTGTATGCTTTTATACTTTTACTGTTTATAAATCTCAAGTGAGCTAGGAAGTTAATCCCTGATAGTATCATAAAAACTGTAGTTATCCAAAAAATACTATAAGAGTCAAAATATCCCAAAGAGCTGTTTTTGGTAGAAAAACCTCCTGTAGAGATAGTAGCAAAAGCGTGATTGAGTGCATCAAACCATCCCATACCTGCAATTTTAAGCAGTATCATATCAGTGATAGTAAGAAGCAGATAGATACCCCAAAGTCTTAGGGCTGTATCTTTTATCTTTGGTGTACTTTTTTCCATCTTGATACCTGTTGACTCAGCTTTAAACAACGCCATAGAACCACTAGGATTTATCAGAGAAAAGAGTCCAACACCTAGAACTATAATCCCCATACCACCAAGCCAGTGCATAAGACTTCTTAGATAAAGTATGTTTTTAGGTAAAGACTCTATCTGAGTATATATAGTAGCTCCTGTAGTGGTAAATCCACTGATAGATTCAAAAAAACCATCTACAAATGATATATGGCTGTTAAGCATCAATGGTATTGCACCTGCTACACCAAGCAGTATCCATATAATGTTGACAGAGAGTATCCCCTCTCGTATGCTAAGTTTGACTTCATAATCTCTAAGCCATAACAATACCATAGCATTAAAAGCAAACATTAGTAGTACGAAGATTAAAAATGAACCTATATCTTCACCATAATATACTCCAACAGCTACAGCAGTAGCCCAAAAAAAGCTTAAAGCCACACCGATGACTGCTATAAATTTAGCTATACTTTTTATAGAGAATAAATCCATTTTTGCATCTCTTCTTGTTTTGATATATCACCTGCTACTACTATGATATCATCTTGTTTAAATGAGTTTAACTCACTAGCATCATATATAGTATCATCTCTTGTTATAAGTATCTTGGTATTTTTGATATCTTTATGTTTGATAGTTTTGTCTATAAGCTTAGAGTTTGGATAAACTTTTCTCATAAACAGCACCCCCATACCTCCACAGTAGTGTCTTTGTGTCACTATAGAGCTTGATGATATCTTCTCTAGTATCTCAAAGTTGGCACTAGCTTTACTACCTCTTACTACCACCAAGCCCATTTTATGCATAAGATTATAGTATGATTTGTCATTGTTTATAGCTACTACCTTTTGTATGCCATACTCTTTGGCTTCCACACACTTGACTATATTTTTCTCATCATTGTGTCCAGCTGCTATAACCATATCGGCATACTTGATACCCTCTTCTTCAAAAAGTTTATGATCCTCATAGGCTGAGTTTATCACTCTAACACTCTCTCCTAGGTTTGCAGCTGCCTCTTTACACAAAGTAGTATCTTTTTCTATCATTTTGATATTAACTCCTTTTGTAAGGAGTGCTGATGCAATTTTCTGAGCTTGTGTATTTGCTCCAAATATCACTACTTTATCTATACTTTGTGGTGCTACTTCATCAAGTTTGGAAGCTAGTAGTGTAATCTTTTCTACATCTCCATACAGATATATCAAATCATTATTTTGCAATATCTCATCTTGTGATGGTATAAAAAGCTTTTTATCTCTTTCTATTCCTATGATACGGACATTTGTATCTCTGATATCTTTTATCCTATACTCTTGTGTTGTTTCTACTTTGATAGATATCAGCTTGTGTTTGCTTTGGTGAAATGCTTTGACATTGTTTGCTTTTGGAAATGCCAAAAGCGACTTGATGCGTCTAGCTGTAAGTATATCAGGGAAAATTGCATGGTCAATAGAAAGTTTTTTAAGAACATGACTCTTAACAAAGCCATCATTTTTAAGCCTTACTATCTTTTTGCCAATCTCAACAACATCTTCAGCTATCAAAGTAGCAAGTAAATTTGCCTCATCAGAATCAGCCACTGCTATAAACAAATCAGCTTTTTCTACAGGCAAATCTTTGTAAGTTTTTGGATCTTCTATATCGCCTTTGATGACATATATATCTATCTCATCATCAAGCCTCTCAAGCTTTTTTATATCTTTGTCTATGACTATGACATTATGTTTGATACTCAAAGATTGAGAAAGCAAATACCCAACAGTCCCTGCTCCTGCTATGATGATATTCATAGTTTACCTTTTAGTTTAGATAGAGCTATTATATAACTCTTAGTTAAATATATAGCTTATCTATCATAAGTAAAATCTATCTTTTTTATGAGCTGTGGTTTTGTTAAGTTGTTGTCTTTTAACTTGATAACTCTTAGGCAATCTTGTTTTGCAAGTTGAACATATAGAGCAACTTTAACTTTATCTCCTTTTTGAAGTTTTGGTATATCATAACTAAGTATTTTTGTCTCTTTTGCATTTAAATTATGTTCAAATCTTTGTGTTGCAGTTGCTGGTATAATGATAGGATGATTATCTTTTTTGAAACTATATGCAAAATATCCTTGTTTATCTTCTTTTGGAGATTTGTTATAGTTTTGCCATATAATCTTGCCATCTCTTAGGATATCTATCTTGAGATATTTTGCACGAGCTGGTTGTATGATAAGAGGATGAGCCATTTTATTATGCAAAGCAACTTTTAGTTTGTCACCATCTATAGAAACATTTATATCTACACCTTTGGCTCTAAATGCTTTATCATGGATACCCAAAAACTTATGGCTTAGGTGAACTCCTCTAGCTCTTTTATCCATCTTTTCAGCTCCACCTTCAGCTTGAGGCATATGGCATTTGATACATTCACGACTATCTTGTTTAGGCGTCATAGCTCTAAAGATAGTAGTATTGTAATCATTGAGTTTGTGAGAGTGGCATCCCATACAAACAACTTTGTCATATATAGGGTTTGATAGTGATGAGTGCTTATCACTATCATCAGGATTATCAAGTTTTCCATATAGTGATGGTTTATACCCTTTGGCTTGTCTAGCTTTTATGTTTATATTGAATTTATGAGATTTTTTCACATACGCTATAGTATGGCAAAAAAAGCAACTAACTCCATCACTTTGCGTAATATTATTTGGGTTTGGTCTGGCTTTGCCATCTACCAAATCTTTGAGATTATCAGCCATAGGCATATGACATGTAGCACATTCATATTTGGTTTTACTTACATGGTCGGCTATCTTTTTGTGTAATTCATCAGTAAAATATGTTTTGGCATGATATGAACTTTCATACTCTTCATATATCTTTTCATGACACTCTTTACATGAGTGATTATCAAGATACTTAGCACTTAGTGTTGATACAAATAAAACTACAAATAAAAACAATCTCATAAAACTTCTCCACCCTAAATAAGATAATTTATCTATAAGGGTATCATATATTATCTATAATTTATTTTAATCTGAAGTAAAAAGTTATAATAAGAGGGGGTCAATAGAGCAAGGATGCTCTATTGTGGAAAGATGCTATTATGCACCTGGAACATGTTGTCTATGTTCTACAGAGTATGTAAATGTAGGAGTTGTCAAGTTTTCGATATACTTGATAAATTTACCTGTTTTAGCATCATAGATACCAATTCTTCCTGTTGTCCATTCACTAATCATAGTCCATTTACCATGGTTAGCTGGTTCAGCGTGAAGAAGTCTTGGTTGTACTGGTTTAGCTACTGCTTTACCTAAATGATCTGGCATAGGTAAGATTTTTTCTTTTCCAAATGTTTTTTCAACAACAGGTACTTTTGCATGTTGAGTTGCATCCCATGTTTGAAGCACTTTTTTAGTATGTGCATCGATAAGTTGACCTTTTTTCTTACCAACTTTGATGATACGATCAGTTTCAAGTGTCTCTTTGTTGATTAGATATACTTGATTATAGTTTGCTGGTTTACCAAGAACACAATCACTCCAGATATATGGTGTATGCTCACTAGTACCTACGAACAATCCTCCACCTGCTGTTGGAACTTTTTTTACAACATCCCATTTTGGAGATTCCCAGATAACTACAGAACCAAAGTTCATAGAGTTTGTAGCATTTAGCTGTTTACCTAGTTTTTTGTTAAACCATGATGAACCTTGACCTGGGTGTGGCTTAGATTTTTTACCTGTATATACTTTAGCAGCAAGTTTTTTTGTTTTTAAGTCAACTATACCCATAAGGTCTGAACCTTGAGAAGCAACTTGTACATAACGACCATAATCTTCACCTTTATTTTCATTTAAGAATGCATCATGAAGAACTCTACCAATATTTGGAATATCTCCAACAATCGGGAAATCAGGTTTAGAATAATCTACGATATATACATGACCAGCATCTTTAAGTGCAAATGAGAAATAAGGTCCATAAGGAGTATCAGCGATATATGCAACACGGCTAGGTTCAATTTGTCCATCCATATTGATAACACGACTTGTATCATAAACTTTTAGAGGCTCAAGTGTATGAGCATCACAAAGTACTGCACCACCTGGGTTATAGTTTCCTGCCATTACATATTTACCATCTGGAGAAACTGCCAAACCACGAGATTCTTGTCCAACTTGTACAGAAGCTACTGCTGGTTGTCCAGGAGCTCCAATATCAAACATAGTTAATCTTCCCGAACGAGAGATAGAGTAAGCATATCTTGGGTTTGCTTTGTTTGTTACAGTAACATGCACTGCAAATCCAGCTTTGTGACGGCTAAGTACTTTTGCTTTTGTAGAATCGATAAAGTCAACTAGTGATGCATCTCTTTCTGTTGCAAATGTGATATCTTTTACATTATCAACTTGAGCACCTTTGTACTCTAGTTTACCATCTTTACTTACAGGATATTTTTTAGCCAATGCATCTACATCTGCTAGTTTTTTCCAGCTTTTGTGTACTTCATCAAAACTAAGTGTAAGTTCTACAGTATTTTTCCAGTTCATCAACCAATCAACCATACCAGCTGCATCATCTTTGCTAAATTTAACTGATGCACCATCTTGTCCCCAAGCTGGCATAGCTGTATTTTCTCTACCATTTAAGATAGTTTGAACTAGCATATTGTGTTCTTTTTTCTTCAATGCCTTTGGTCTAAGGTCACTACCAACACCGCCTTGGTGGATAGGTCCGTGACAACCTTGACACTCTTTTTCATATACTTTTGCAAAATTCATATCTGATGTACCAGCCATTGCCATAGTAGCAGCCATACTAGTAACAGCAGCAAATCCTAAAAGTCTGTGTAACTTCATTTCCTCTCCTTGATTTATTTGGTTAACTTATGATTAAGCTAACGCAGATAAAATTCCGAGTCTTTTTTAAGACAACTCAACCAACGATATGAAGATACTTACCCTATCTTCATATACCCCTATTGCTATTTGTTTAAAATCTAAACAGTGTAATTATGCCATAAAAATATTCAGCATCAAATATTATTGCAAATTTTAAAAGAGATAAGCTTGACTAATATCAATAAAATGTAAAAAAGTAACATTTTAGCATCAATTTATCATAATCGCTTATTAACCACATTTTAGATAAAATCTTATTTAAATTATGAACTATCGGAGAAACTATAATGAATGAAGCTAAGTATATATGGATGGATGGTGAGCTTGTAGCTTGGGCTGATGCAAAGGTACATGTACTAACTCATACACTACACTATGGAAATGCTGTATTTGAAGGGACAAGAGCATATCAAACAAAAGATGGTTTGGCTATCTTTAAGCTAGAAGAGCATACAAAAAGACTTTATAACTCAGCAAAGATTGTAGCTATCAAACCAAATATAGATTATGAGAGTGTAAAACAAGCTCATATAGATTTATTAAAAGCCAATGAATTTAATGGCAATGTGTATCTAAGACCACTTATATATCTAGGTTATGGTCAAATGGGTATATATCATAAAAATGTACCTGTAAACACTATGATAGCTGCTTGGGAGTGGGGAGCATATCTTGGAGATGAGGGGTTAGAGAAAGGTATTAGATGTTGTACTTCATCTATCACTAGAAATCCAAATCGTTCTACTTTTGGTAAAGCAAAAGCAGCAGCAAACTATCTCAATAGTCAAATGGCAAAATATGAAGCGATAGAAAATGGTTTTGATGAAGCTTTAATGCTAGATGAAAACGGTTTTATCGCTGAGGGAACTGGTGAGTGTATATTTATAGTAAGAGATGGTAAACTTATCTCTCCACCAAATGATAACTCACTAGAATCTATCACACAAGCTACTGTATTTGAACTAGCCAAAGATATGGGTATAGAGATAGAAAGACGCAATATAACAAGAGATGAGATATATATCGCTGATGAGTGTTTCTTGACAGGAACAGCAGCAGAGATTACACCTGTAAGAGAGTTTGACCACAGAGTTATAGGTGAAGGCAAAAGAGGTGCCATAACACAAAAGATACAAGAAGCGTATTTTGATGTAGTGTATGGTAGAAATGAAAAATATAAACACTATCTTACATATATATAAGGATAAAAATGCCAGCAGATATGAATGACTATTTCAAAAAACGCAAACCATCATCAAATGACAATAACAACAAACCACCCAAAAATGATAACCAAGAGGGGTCAAACAGTGGTAGTAGCTCTAACAAACAAAACTATATCATCATAGCTATGTTTGTGCTATTTGCTTTTTATGCACTAAAACCTTTTACTATCATCAACTCTGGTGAAGTTGGTATCAAGATAAACACAGGTAAATTTGAAGACAAACCACTACAACCAGGACTTCACTTTTTTATACCTGTACTTCAAAAGATAGTACCTGTAAACACTCGTATCAGGATGATAACATACTCAAATCAAAATCATCAATCTATCAATGACGGATATACAAACTATGAGGGTGGTCTTAAAAGAAATCCAGCCATTCGTGTGATGGATAGTCGTGGTTTGGATGTATTTATCGATCTAGCTGTTCAGTACAATCTTCGTGCAGAGATGGCACCAAAAACCATAGCAACATGGGGAACAGCTTGGGAAGACAAGATAGTAAACACAAAAGTTAGAGAGATAGTTAGAGATGTCATAGGTAAATATACTGCTGAGAACCTACCTCAAAAACGCCAAGAGATAGCCAAAGAGATACAAGACAAGGTTAGAACCAAAGTAGAGTCAATCCCAGGTAAACCAGTCATCCTTGACTCTGTAGAGCTTAGAGATATAGAACTACCTGCTAAGATAAAAGCTAAAATTGAAGAGCTTCAAGCAGAAAAACAAAATGTTATGATAGCAGAACAACAAAAAGAGAGAGCAAAAAGAGATGCTCAAAGAAAAGCTGAGATAGCAAAAGGTGAAGCACAAAAACGCCGTATCGAAGCACAAGGTAAAGCTGATCAGATAACTATAGAAGCCAAAGCTCAATCTCAAGCCAACAAAATCATAGCAGAGTCTTTGACACCAGAACTGTTACAACTAGAACAGATCAAAGCTCAGCTAGAGTTTAACAATGCTCTTAAAGTCAACAAAGATGCACAAATCTTCCTAACACCTGGCGGAGCAGTACCAAACATCTGGGTAGATGCAAAAGGTAAAGAGCAAAAAACTATATCAACACAGAATTAGCAAAGAGCGTAGAGCATAGAGCATAGAGCATAGAGCCAATCTAATCTCTATCTCTTTTCTCTCTACCCTCTTGTATTAGGAGAAACTTATGAATATCGACTGGAACAAAAACCCACTTATCCCTGCCATCGCACAAGATGCTACAACCAATGAAGTTTTGATGTTGGCATATATGAACAAAGAAGCGCTTGAACTTACACTCTCAACAGGTTATGCACACTACTTTAGTAGAAGCAAACAACGCATCTGGAAAAAGGGAGAGAGTTCAGGACATACACAAGAGATAGTAGATGTACTGCTTGATTGTGATAGTGATACTGTTGTTTTAAAAATCAATCAAAATGGTGTAGCTTGTCATACAGGTAGAAGAAGTTGCTTTTTTACTTCTATCAAAGATAACAAAGAGATACTAGCACAAGAGGTAGATATCAACTCTGTATATAGTGTAGTTGATACACTATACCATACAATACTAGAGAGAAAAAACTCATCAGATGATGCCAAGTCATGGACAAAAAAACTGCTAAATGACAAAGAGTTGCTACTAAGCAAAATCCGTGAAGAGGCTGATGAAGTATGTGTAGCTATAGATAAAGAGAGTGATGCACAAGTTATCTACGAGAGTGCTGATTTGCTATATCATACACTAGTTGGGTTAGGCTATAGAGATATATCCCCAGATCGTGTCAAACAAGAGTTGGCTAGAAGATTTGGTATGAGTGGGATTGAAGAAAAAGAGAGTAGAAAGAAGTAGAGACTACTACTTCTTCTGAGATAGTATCCACTCAACCAAAGCATCTAACTGTTTTGGTTTGATATCTTTGTATCCTCTCATAGGTAGCATATATCCTTTCCATTTGCCTCTGCTTCCGTTGATGATAGAGTCTTTTAAAATCTTGGTATCATTACTATCATATCTGTTAGCTATCATCTTGTATGATGGTGCTGTTTTGGTATTGAGTGGGTTATGACACATCTTACAGTCATGAGTTTCAAGCACTTGTTGATATAGTGGCAAAGCTGCTATCCTAGCTCTTTCTTGTAGTATAGCCAAAAGCTTCTCTTGGTCATACTTATCAAATATATAACTAGCTATAGCCTCTACTTCATCAGGAGTTACATTGCCTTTTTGTGATGGCATAATACCGTACATATTGATACTTTTGGCTTTACAGTAAGATTTGTCTTTGGATGGGTTGATGACATAGTCTGTAGTAAAGTTTACAAACTTGCTTTTAAGCTCACTAGGATTGTTTACATGCATCCAGTCTTTTAGATGCACTGTAACTGTATAAAGAGGTGGTGCTTTTTCATCCTCACTTGTATGTGGTGGCATATCTAGGTTGTGACAGGCACTACACTTTTGTTCTGTTAATTTTTCTACATCCATTATCTTGGTATGTTGATGGGATTTGCCACATCCAACTATCATCAGAATAGCTACAGAAGATAATATAAACTTATACATATAATAACCTTTCTTTATTTGATGCTATTATACTATAGAATATTTAATATATTTTAGAAAAGTAGAGTAATAACTGCTATAATCTAAAATTATAGACAGTTATATGAAGAGTTTTTATCTGTTTTCACCTGCAAAAGGCAAAAGAGCTGAAGCCCATGTGAGTCCACCACCAAATGTATCTAGTAACATTAACTCACCTTTCTTAAGTCTTCCACTTTCCCATATATCATTGATAGCCATAGGGATGGATGCTGCTGATGTGTTACCATATTTGTGTACGGTTACAACTACTTGCTCTTCAGTCATCTTCAAAGCATCTCCGACAGCTTTTATGATACGATAGTTTGCTTGATGTGGTACAAAGTGAGGGATATCTTTGGCTTCTATACCATTAGTCTCTAATATCTCTTTAACATCTTTTGTCAAAGTTTTTACAGCTAGTTTGAAAGTTTCATTTCCTTTCATCTGTACAAAGTTTAACTTATCATCTAAAACTTGTTGGCTCATAGGATTGATAGAACCTGGTGCTGGTGTCACCAAGAAATCAGCATAGTTTCCATCGGCACTGGCATGAACATCTATAAATGCTTCATTTTTATCAGTAGTAGCAGATATCACTGCTGCCCCTGCTCCATCGCCAAAGAGGATACAAGTAGCTCTATCTGTATAGTCAACGATAGATGAAAACTTTTCAGCACCTATGATAAGTATATTTTTATGCATACCTGATTCGATAAATGCTTTTGCTAAAGATAAAAGATAAACAAATCCACTACATGCAGCTGAGATATCAAATGCTTGAACATTTCTAATCCCTAATTTCTGACTTATCATACAGGCAGTTGAAGGCATATTGAAATAATCAGGTGTCACTGTAGCACAAAGAACCAAATCTATATCTTCTATATCAAGATTGGCTCTATCGATAGCAAGTTTGGCTGCTTTTGCTCCCATGTCACTTGTAGCTTCATCTTCTTTAGCTATATGTCTTTCTTTGATACCTGTTCTTTTAGTTATCCACTCATCTGTAGTATCTACCATCTTTTCTAAATCTTCATTACTCAATATATCTGATGGTATGTAAGCTCCTATCGATTTGAATGAAGCATATATTTTTTCATTTTGTGACATAGTTATCCTTTGTCAAAAGTATAAGAATTTGATATTTTACCATAAAAATCTGTTTAGATATCTAAAAAGTGTGATTTTTGTAGTAGTTATAGCATAAAATCACTCAAGTGATTAACCATAATGGATAATCACTTTTTCAACTTCAGGAAACTCTTCTTTTATTTTCTCTTCAAGTTTATGAGCATACTGGTGTGCTTCTTTTAAAGAATCTGTTTTAGGAGTAAAGTCAAGATACAAAAACTTAAAGCTACCAGCATTTCTACCTCTTATACTGTTGATAGAAACTATCATCTCTTCTTGTTTTAAAAACTCTCTTACACTTTCTAATGTCTCTACATCTACAGAAGCATCCAAAAGTACTTTGATAGCATCTACTAGTATCTCCCAACCACTATGGAAGATAAAGTAAACTACTACAGCTACAGCTATCTTCTCTACTATAGGATATCCCATATATTGACCGATAACACCAACCAAAACGACAAGTGCTGTAAAAAAGTCTGATTTGACATGTTCTGCATCAGCCATAAGACTAGGAGAATTAAGTTCTATAGCCTTTTTCTTCTCCCAACTAGAGTAAAGATAAGTGATAATAACAGTCAAAGCTATAGCAACTACAGCTATAGGTAAACTCTCTATCTTCATAGGTTCACCAAAAAATACATCTTTTGCTATCTCATATCCAGCAAAAAATATAGCAAATGCACTTACCAAAGCCACTAAGTTTTCTACTTTGTATAATCCCATAGGAAAATCTTTGGCTTTTTTGTTAGCGATAACAATACCAGTAAGTACACTAAAAGATGCTGCCAAGTCTGACAGTGAATGTATCCCGTCAGCCATCAATGCAGCAGAACCAGAGAATTTACCACCTACGATTTTGATGATAGCCAACATCGTATTGATGATGATTGAAAATATAGCTATTTTCTTTTTTTCATTATATGATTTTTCTCTATCCACTGTTTTCCTTTTTGTCAAAATGATTTTACTTAATTATATAATATAAATATGAATTAAATGTAAATTACAACTTAGGCTTTCTAATATCATATCCAAGTTCAGTAGCGATAGCATAGGCTATAAGGTGTGCTATCTTTTTGCGTCTGGGTTTTAGCCATCTTAGTTGTTTATCACAAGTTAGCTCACCTAGTTCGAGTACCAAAAACTTATCGGCTTTTATCCAACTATAAGCATAGTAATTTTTTAGATTATCAGTAAAGTTGTCTTCATGCCACCCAAAAGGAAAGTAACTGTTATACAGACTTTTCCATCTGTTTGCAAAACCTATAGATTCTTTGTTCGGATACCCTATAGATGCACCTGAATGACATAGATTTTTCGCTGAATCAAAGTGTATAGCAACTGCTATTTTGGCATTTGTCAATCCTACTTTGGCAGGTACTCTTTTAGACTCTATACCCCATGAGTGCAGAGTTTTAGCTACTTCATCGGCTACTAGGATATTCCACTCAACTTCTCTCTCATCACCATTTTCAGCTCCTGTGTTACCACTGGTTCGTCCTTCATGTCCTGCTTGGATGATGACAGGTATTGGTGGACGAGTAGCTATATAAGCGATATATCCTAAAGCCCCTATGATGATGATAGCAAAAAGTTGTTTGATAAGTTTGTCAAATTTCATAAAAAGATTATAGCAGTTTTTTAGTAAGAGTATGGTGCGATTTATCGCACCTTTGTTATGCGTGTTGCAACAACTTCGCAGCCTCTTTAGCATGATAAGTGATGATGATATCAGCTCCTGCTCTTTTAAATCCTAGCAGAGTTTCCATCATAACTCTATCATAGTCTATCACTCCTGCACGAGCGGCCATCTTTAGCATACTGTACTCTCCACTTACATTATATACTGCTAGTGGTAAAGTGGTGTTTTCTCTAATATCACGGATGATATCCATATATGCCAGTGCTGGTTTGACCATGAGTATATCAGCTCCACCCATCTCATCAGCTACACTCTCAGCTATAGCTTCACGGCGATTTGCTGGGTTCATCTGATAACTTCTTCTATCTCCAAAGCTTGGAGCAGACTCAGCCACATCACGAAATGGTCCATAGTATGCTGAAGCAAACTTGGTAGAGTAACTCATAATAGGTGTATTGATATATCCAGCACTATCTAGCCCATCTCTGATAGCCTCTATCATACCATCCATCATACCTGAAGGTGCTATCATATCAGCTCCTGCTTTAGCATGGATTACAGCTTGAGTGGCAAGGTTATCTAGTGTGATATCATTGTCCACAGTCTCAAGTACTGGATCTAGCACTCCACAGTGTCCGTGGTCTGTGTATTCGCAAAAGCATAGATCAGTTACTACAAACATATCTGGATGAGCCTCTTTGATAGCTTTGATAGATGATGCGATAACTCCATGCTCACACAAAGCATCACTACCTACTGAGTCTTTAAGTTTGGGGATACCAAAAAGTATGATAGAGTAGATACCAAGCTCTTTAAGCTCTTGGCACTCTTGAAGTATGTACTCTATACTCATTTGATAAACTCCTGGCATTGAGGCTACCTCTTCTTTGATACCTTTGCCTTCTTTGATAAAGAGTGGATATATGAAGTCTTTTACACTCAAATGTGTCTCTTGGAGTAAATCTCTTAAGTGTGGATTTATGCGTTTTCTTCTAAATCTTGGAAACATAATGGCTACCTTTCAAATAAACTGGCATATTTTACAATATTTTCTGTATAATTTGGCTATGAAAAATATAGAGATATCAAATATAGCGACTTTACCGACAAAACATGGTACATTTCAGATACAAGCATTTAAAGAGATAGATATATGCAAAGAGCATTTAGCGATATTTACCTCAAATCTATCTACTCTTGATGAACCACTTGTAAGAGTACATTCTGAGTGTCTAACAGGTGATGCTCTAGGTTCACTTAAGTGTGACTGTGGAGAGCAACTTGACTTTGCACTAGATAAGATATATCAAGAGGGTGGTATGCTGATATATCACAGACAAGAGGGACGCAACATAGGATTGCTCAACAAAGTAAACGCTTATGCTTTGCAAGATAAAGGGCTTGATACTGTAGAGGCGAACCATCAGCTTGGTTTTCGTGCAGATGAGAGAACTTATGAGATAGTAGAGTTCATACTCAAACATTTTGGTATCTCAAAACTTCAACTTCTTACAAACAATCCTTCCAAGATAGAAAACCTCAAAGATATTGAGATAACAGCAAGGATACCTATCATAATCGAACCAAACAAATACAACAAAGACTACCTTCAAACCAAAAAAGAACAAATGGGGCATCTTCTCTAAATAGCATAAAATCGCATTTTATTTTTAAAATGTTATTTTTGTGATATAATATATCATATTCGATGATATAAGGATTTGGAGATGAAAAAAATTATACTCCTATATATAGTGATATTTAACTATATATATGCAGGGGCTTTACTGGTTAATGGTAGCTTTGAACAACCAGAAATAGGCAATGAACCACCAAACCATATTAAGAGTTGGGCAAATGGAACTATAGTTACATATAAAGATGATGATGTAAATGGTTGGAATACAACAGCTAGTGATGAGGAGATGGAGTTTTGGAGTGCAGAGGCTGGAACACCTTATGAAGGTAACCAGTTTATAGAACTCAATGCCAATGAAGTAGCGGCAGTTTATCAAGATATACCAACAACACCAGGCAAAAAATTTCACTGGTTTGTAGCACATAGAGGAAGAAGTGGTGTGGATACTGCTAGAGTACTTATAGGGGCACCAGATGGTGAGCTTACTGAAATTATTCAAATGGTTGACGACAAAGATGAATGGGGTACATATCAAGGCAGTTACCTTGTACCTGATGGTCAAAGTATAACAAGATTTCAATTTGAAGCTGTATCGACAGCTACAGGGAGTAAAACTATAGGAAACTTCTTAGATGGATTTAAAGTTGGTCCTATGGTTGAGTATAAAATGGATGAATGTTATTGGCTTGATGGTGATGATAGTGTAAAAGACAGTTCAGAAAATGGTGCAGATGCTGAAGCTATGAATGGTGCAAGGATAGAACAAAATGATTCTATAGAGTACCATAGTGGGTATTTTGATGGGGATGATGATTATCTTGTAACAAATAGTAATAATGCATTAGACTTTAATACCACTTTTACTTTTACAATGTGGATTAAACCACAAAGTAGTGATACCCAAACTATATTACAAAGATATGAAGAAGCTACTTCTTTATTTGGTTCTGCATTAGGTTGGACATTGGAATTTACTAAAGGCAATTTTATATCAAATAGTTCTTTAAATTTTACAATAGAAATAGATAATCATAATTATAATATATCTATAGAACCTAATAATTGGCAAGATAATTGGCATTTTATAGTTATTCGTTATGATGGAAGTAACTTAACATTAATGTATGATACACAGATAACAACAAAAGATGCAAGTGGTTCAATTGATAATGCCAATACAGATATGTTAATAGGTGCAAGACAAAATGGAAACAGTGTAGATAATAACTTTAAAGGGTATATGGATGAAATAAAAATTTTTGGTGTTGCATTAGGAGATGATGAAATCAATAGATTAAAATACAATGACCAACACCAAAATAACTATACAGGAATACACAGAGATGCACCAATATGTGAAGCTTCTATCAAAGCAAATAGTTGGGAACTTATAGGAATACCTGCTGATTTTAGAAAAGATTCAAATCCTAAAACAACAGTATCTGATATATTTGGTGATGATATGAATGGTGACTATGGCAATGACTGGGTTGTCTATCGTAGGGATTATAGTGATACAAACAATAGTAGTTGGTACATATTATTAAATGAAAATGATACACTTGAATTTGGTAAAGGTTATTGGCTAGGTAGTACATTAGATAGTAACTGGAGTGAAAATGGCTCATATAGTGTAGATTATAACTCTACATATAATGGATCAACTAATTGTGTTTCAACAAGATGTGTAGAAATTACTTTGCGTTCTGTTTCTAAAAATTTAGATGAAGATGAAAATGATGGAACAGGTCCATATAGATACAATATGAGTGGGTTTATAGGGAAAACTCCAATAGAATGGGCTGACTGTCGATTTATCATTATGGATTTAAATGGTAGCAATAAAAAAGTTTTAACTCCAAGCAATATGGAACAACAAGGATATGGAAGTAAACAGATATGGCTTTACAATCCTAGTGCAAACAGTGCAAATAATAACGGTTATACTATATGTGATGATACTATTCCTGGAGGATGCAGGCTCGAACCATATAAAGGTTTTTGGATAGAGTTACATGGCAAAACAAAAAACAAAATCGTAAAACTATTAATTCCTCAAGGAGAATAGCAAATGAAAAAACTAATAACTATCATATTATTTATATTCATAAATGGATGCAATAACAACAATAAATCTACAACACATGCCAATAATGATAAATTTATAGTTACAAAAGGTATTAAAACCAAACTCAATATATTAGAAAATGATTATACAAATGGTTATAATATAAATGAATTATCTATAATAATCAAACAAAAACCTAAAATAGGCACCATTACTTTAAATGATACAACAAAAAATATTTTATATATATGTGAAACACATTCTTTATCTAATAATGATTACTTTTCATATGTTATAAAAAATCCAAACGGTACATTATCCAATGAAGCTAAAGTATGGATAGATTTAACAAATATACAAAAACAACCTAAAAATTGGTATATTAAAATAATTGCTATAGACAAAGATAGAAATATCAAAACATCAGATACAAAATTTGGTGAATTGGATACAAATAATACAAAAGATTATAATCTGAAAATATTTAAGCCTTTTAATAAAAGTGACTTATCTATTTTGATAAACAACAACAATGAAGAGTTTAAAACTTTGTTTTATCCATATAGTACAACAGATAAAAGTTGGTATTTTACACTTAAAAGCAGTAGCCCAACATCCAATATAGTACTAAAATGGCAAGGTATTTATGTACTACATAAATATATAGACAACTATAATAGAACAAGATATAAAGAGTATAGATATACGAAAAACCCTATAGTTTATCACTTAAAGTTAGTTGATATGAAAAATAATATGGAAATACCAGCTATACAAAATGATAGAATATATGAGTATAGATTCAATATGAATGGTGAAAATAGTAGAAAATTTCAATGGATTTTAACAGAAGAAAAAATAGATTTAAAAACCATTGAAACAAAATATTTTAAAACATCATATATACATAATGATATACAAAATATTAATTTTGATATACATACACCACCAACTATAGATAGGATAGATAGATGAAAGACAGTAGAAGAAAATTTATAAAAAATTTATATAAAACACCTATTATATTTACACTTGGTTCTTTAGCTGGTAGTAATATTTTATATGCTGATGCTAGTGGTGGACCAGATGGACCTCCAGGAGGAGGATTTGGGAAAATTCCAAACAATAAAAAAAGAAAAAAACTAAAGTTTTAATCAAAAGGTATTAAAATAAATTATGAAAAATACAAATGATGATGAAATAGATTTAAAAGAACTATTATTTACACTGTTAAATTATAAAAGATCAATAATAGTTTTCATTATTTTAGGTGTATTGATATCTGGATATATAGCATATTTTAAACCAAATATATATCAAGCACAAACACTTTTAAAGATAACCTTTGATACTCAAGGATACTATGATGATTTTTTAATGGTAACTCCATCAAATCAAAATAGTCAAATAGAAGATGAATTAGTTGTTCTTCAAAGTGAACCTATAGCAAAAAAAGCTGTTGAAAAATTAAATATAGGAACAAGATATTTTACATTTAAAAACTATAAAAAACTTGAACTTTATCAAAATATTCCATTTACTGTTGATTATAGTTATATATCTCCTTCCCTTTATGGTGTTGAATTTAAATTAAAACCTATTAATGAACAAGAGTTTTTATTATCACTAGATTTGACTCAAAATAAATCTATCATAAATAAAATAAAATATCTATTTAAAAAAACAGATAAGCCATTTTCATTTTATAAGGTATGCAAATACTCTCAACCAATAGAGAGTGAATTTTTCACTTTTAAAATCAACAAAATTTATAATTTATCCAATAAACAATATGCCTTTTCAATTACTCCTGATAAAGATATGGCATGGTTTATACAAGATGGAATTAGTGTTACAACTTTAAATAAATATGGTTCTATTGTATCATTAAAGTTTGATGACACTGTACCTCTTAGAGCATCACAAATTGTCAATGCTGTAGCTCAAGCATATATAGAACAAAACCTAGAACTTAAATCTAAAGGTGCAAAAAAACAGTTACATTTTATAGATATGCAACTTGAAGCTATCAATAAAACATTACAAGGGTCATCAAAAAAATTGCAAAAATATAAAGCTACAAATATAGTTGTTGATTTAAGTAATAAAGCAAATATTACAGCCAATAAATTAAGTCAATTGGAAAGTAAAAAATATGAACTTAATATGCAACTGCAAATTTTACAAAGTATGTTGTCTCATCTTAAGCATACTGCAGATATAACAGGATTAAATTTAGACTATACACCTGTAAATAATAAAAATATATCTCTGCTTATAGAACAAATACAACTTCAAATGGCAAAATATTCAAATATGAGTGTACACTATACTGATAAGCATCCAGATTTGATAAAGATAAAAAAAGAGATAATTTTTTTAGTTAAATCTTTAAAAAAGACTATTAAAAATAGTATAGATAGTTTAAAAAAAGAACAACAGGCTTTGCAAGTTGCTATAAGCGAACAGGAAAAAAGATTAAAAAGTGTACCGAAACAGGAACAAGAATTAGAATCCCTAACAAGACATTTTATGGTTAATGAAAAAATATATTCATATCTTCTTGAAAAAAGAGCAGAAACAGCTATTTTAGCATCTTCAACTATATCAAATACAAGAGTAATTCAAGAAGCAAAGGTACCAATGGTTCCTATAAAACCAAAAAGAAGATTGATAATTATTGTTGGATTTATTTTAGGATTTGTTTTAGGAATTGTACAAGCTCTTTTAAGAGACTACTTTAACAATACTATAAAAAATCAAGAAGATGTAAAAAAATATACAAATTTACCAATATATGCAAATTTACCTTTTATAAAAAATAATAATGATATATCCCAGTATATGGAAACTATTCGTACTTTATGGGTTAATATATCGTTTTTAGGTGATAAAAATAGTACAAAAATCATATCTGTTACATCATCTGTAGCCCAAGAAGGTAAAACCTTTACTACTTATAATTTAAGTAAAATGATTTCAAAAACTACAGATAAAAAAATAGTAGTTATAGATATGGATATGAGAAGATCTTCATTGCATGAAAAATTTGGTATAGACAATACAAATAAAGGTTTAAGTACTTTACTATCTGAACACTTTTCTTTGGACGAAGTTATACAACATAGTGATATAACCAATTTGGATATCATTACAAGTGGACCAAAAGCACCAAATCCAACTAGATTGATTATGTCTGAAGTATTTGACAATATGATTGAAGAACTTAAAAAGAGGTATGATTATATACTTATAGATACTCCTCCTATAGGTATAGTATCTGACTCTATGAAAGTTATGTATATGTCTGACTTGGTTCTTTATGTGATTAAGATGGGATATTCTACTAAGGATATCTTTGATATTATAAATGATTTAAGTAAAGGTGATAAGATAAATTTTGGTATAGTTTTAAATGGTATTGATTTTGAGAAATCATATTATCACTATGGATATAACAAAGAATATACGAAATATTATATAGAAGAGAAGGAAGAGTATGGAACTTAACAAAAAGATAACATTTGCAGATACTATTTTTGCTCAAGAGGTTGATGGTGAGATGGTTTTGCTGGATATGGAGAGTGAAAATTATTTTGGATTAGACAGTGTTGGTAGTAGTATATGGAGTGCTATTGAAAAATGTGATGGCAGATTGCAAGATGTGTATGAATCTTTACTTCAAGAGTATGATGTAGAACCTGAAGTTTTGCAAAAGGATTTAGATAACTTTATCAAACAACTTCAAGATAATGGTCTAGTTGAGGTAAATATAATTTGAATTTAAAAAAGTTACTGGAAAAAGAACATATACAAGTAGATGACTTGGTAGTAACAAAACTAGAGAAGTTTACCTCATTGCTAATGGAGTGGAATCAGATACATAATCTAACAGGTGCTAAAAGTATTGAAAAGATATATGATAATATCATAGATTCTTTATATCCATTGACTTTTATACAAAAACCAAGTAGTATATTAGATGTGGGAACAGGAGCAGGTTTTCCTGGACTTATTTTGGCTATAGCACTCTGTGATGTAGATATAGTTTTGGCTGAACCATTGAAAAAAAGAGTTTCTTTTTTAAAATATGCCTGTATTGATTTGGGTTTGGATAATGTAACAGTAGAAGCTAAAAGAGTAGAGAAACTTGAAGGTAGAAGCTTTGAACTTATATCTTCTCGTGCTGTTACAAATACTCAGTTACTTTTGGAACTTACCAAAAATGTCAGTAATGATATGACTAGATATCTGTTTTATAAAGGTTCAAGAGTATTTGAAGAGATAGATGGAGTGCATAATGAACTAGATTATGATATAGTTCAAAAAAATCATAGAAATTATCTATATATAAAGAGAGTAAAATGATACTAAAACTTATAATATTTGCTATAATAGCTTTGTACTTATATAAACTTTTTGGTGGTAAGTTGCCATCTATGAAAGATTTATCAAAAAAAACAAAAAAAGATGATATTGAAGTTGATACTTTGGTAGAGTGTAGTAAATGTGGTACATATATCACATATAAAGAAGCAAAAATTATCAAAGGTAGTTATTTTTGTGATGAGTGTGCTTCATAAGATAAGGAGAGGATTATGATAATCATAGGGCATCCATGGATAGATAGTCAAAAATTTCATAAGGTTTTTTCTATAGAAGATATCAAACAAGTTGCTCCACAAGATATCGTTTTACTTGAACCTTTGGTTGAATCTCACGCTTATGCCAAATATTGCAAGGATAATGCTATAGAGTATGGTGTTGTAGTCAATAATCTCGAAAATGCCATATATGCCAATGCCTTAAGTGCTTCATATATGATATGTGAAGAGGATACAGCTTTGATGATACAACCAATAGCACAAGAGTATCTTTTTGATACAAAGGTGTTAGTGTTGATTCATTCTACCAAAGATATAAGTAAACTAGCTCGTAATGGTATAGATGGCGTTATATTTGACAAAGCTATTATAGGATAGATATGAAATATAAATATCCTATAACCTATAGTTTGATATCTATAAATGTACTAGCATATATCATAACAGTTTTTTATAGTGGAACTATAGATGACTTTCCTTTGCAAAACCTAATAGATTTAGGTGCTATGAATGGATTGTTGGTTGTACTTAAAGGTCAATGGTATAGAGTATTTACTGCTATGTTTTTGCATGGTGGATTAATGCATATAGCTATGAATATGTTTTCACTATATATCATAGGTAAAGGTGTTGAGTTATATTTTAAAAAATCATCATATATCATCTTGTATATTGCAAGTGGTTTATTTGGTGCATTTGTTTCTTTGTATATGCATCCTAACAGTGTAGGAGTTGGTGCATCTGGAGCTATATTTGGTCTTTTTGGGGCTATAGTAGGCTTTTTTTTATACCATAAAGATAGATTAGGCAGTAGAGCCAAAGAGGTGATTAAAGAGTTTGTAGTTATCTTAGTGCTTAACTTGGTACTTGGACTTTCTATATCATCTATAGATTTAAGTGCGCATATAGGTGGTCTTATAGTTGGATTAGTTGGAGGATATCTTATCAGTAGATATCCTAAGTTTGATATAGCTTTTGCTGTTTTGATTGTCCTTGTACTCTGGATTTTTAAGTATATTTTAGAATCTCATTATGTTCAGGTATATTTTTAGTCTTGTTTTTATAGTTTTAGTTGTAGGGTGTACCTATATAGTAAAACCTCAAAATGAGCAAAATAAACTATATAATATGCTATTGTCACTTGATAAAAATGTATCAAAGATTGAAGCAAAGAGACTATCAAAAGAGATAGTCTTTTTTTCTCGTAAGTTAAAACAACAATACCAACCTCTAATAGAACCACACTTCAATAATTTTTTGGTAAATGTAGGTTTGAAAAAACAGGGTCTTTGTTATGAGTGGAGTGATGCACTGTATATCCATTTTGTAAATCAGTCTTATAAAGATTTTAGATTTCATCTCATAGTATCCAACAAAGGTGAATACTGGAGTGAACATAATGCATTTGCGATAACAAATAGTAAAGATAATATCTCAGAAGGTATCATAATAGATTTGTGGAGAGATATAGATGGTATGTATATAAACTATATTATCAAAGACAAATCATATCAATGGAGTCTAAGAAAAAATAGAGAGTGTGTTATATAGAGTATTTGAGATAATGGTATATTATTTTTGTGTTATACAAAAATGATAGAATGAATCAAAAAGGATTTTTTATGCTTGAAAAAGAAAAGTTTGATATGACACTGATACTATCAGATATCAAAGAACAAAAATATATAGTATTTTGAACAGTATCGAACTTTCTATAGCTAAAAAAGCATCTCAAAAGGTTACTTTTTTTACCAATACTTTAAGCCAATAGATATTATTGATGAAGATATTATCATACTCTTTGAGGGTAGTAAAATCCAACTCTTCTAACTTATCAAACTTGTTTCTAACATCATCATATATTCAAGTGTGACAAAGAGGCAAAGAGATACCTTCCTTATCACAAAAGCAAAATTATGCCAAAACCATAGAAGCAAAACTCTCAACATCAAGCGATGCTGAGCCTACCAAAACACCATCTACATTATCTATAGATACTATCTCTTTGACATTATTTGGTTTGACACTTCCACCATATAGTAGTGGTTTGTTTACTATGTTTTTAAGTTCTTTATGTGTAGAGTCTATCTCCTCTATAGTTGCACTTCTACCTGTACCTATCGCCCAGATAGGCTCATATGCAACTATGAGTTTATCATAGCTTGTATCTATACCGTCAAATTGACTCTTTAGATGCTTTACAACAGCATCTAAGCCCTGCTCTCTAACATCTAATGACTCACCTATACAGTAGATAATCTCAAAGCCGTTTTGTTTGAAAAATTCAAACTTTTTGGCTACTATCTCTTGGCTCTCAGCAAAATACTCTCTTCTCTCACTGTGTCCTATAAGGATAGTTTTGATACCAAACTCATCTAACTGCTCTAAACCTATCTCTCCTGTAAATGCTCCATTTTGTGTATAGTGGGCATTTTGAGCACCGATAGTTGCTACACTCTCATAACTATCAAGAGCAGTTGATGGTGGGAAGATATATATATCTTCGCTAGAGTTTGCTACCAAAGTATTTAGCTTGGCTATATACTCTTTGGTTGAGGCTCTTGTGTGGTTGGTTTTGAAGTTGGCTGCATATATCATACTAAACCTTCAACGCTTCGATACCTGGGAGTTTTTTACCCTCTATGAGTTTTAAACTAGCTCCACCACCTGTACTTACAAATGTCATCTCATCAACATCTCCTGCTCTTTGAGCTACATCAGCAGTATCTCCACCACCTACTATAGTAGTAGCGTGAGTATCTGCTATATCGTGAGACATTTTAAGGCTTCCTTTTGAGAATTTATCCATCTCATACACACCCATAGGTCCATTCCAGATGATAGTTTGAGCATCATGAAGCACTTCACGGAAAAGTCTAGAACTAGCAGGTCCTATATCTAGTCCCATCCAACCCTCTGGTATCTCTTGGGCTGGTAGATACTTGGCAATGCCCTCTTCACTAAATTCAGCTGAACAAACAACATCTACAGGGAGATAAAACTTCACACCTTTTTTTCTAGCTTTGATCATAACTGTTCTAGCTTCATCAAGCAAATCCTCTTCAAGCAAAGAGTTACCTATCTCATAACCTTGAGCTTTGAGGAAAGTAAATGCCATACCACCACCGATGATAATCTTGTCAACCTTATCAAGTAGTTGTCTCAGTGCTTCAAGTTTACCCGATACTTTAGAGCCACCTACTACTGCTACAAATGGACGCACAGGATTGTCAAGTACTTTACTAAAGAAGTTTACCTCTTTTGTCAACAAAAATCCTGCTGCTTTATGCTCTTTGTCAAACAAACTAGCAATCGCATGTATAGAAGCGTGTTTTCTGTGACAAGCACCAAAAGCATCGTTTATATATATATCAGCAAAAGATGCCAACTCTTTGGCAAACTCTATATCATCTGTGGTTTCACCTGCTTCAAAACGCAAATTTTCAAGTAGCAAGATATCTCCTGCTTCCATTTGTGCTGCTTTTGCTTTGGCATCATCTCCTACTACATCTTCAGCCATAAATATATCTTGTTTGATTTTTAGTAGTGTATGAAGTCTTTTTGCTATTGGCTTTAGTGAGAACTTCTCTTCGTACTTCCCTGGTTCTGGTCTCTCAAAGTGAGATGCTAGGATGATTTTACAATCTCTATCTATACAGTATCTTATAGTTTGAAGTGCTGCACGGATTCTTCTATCATCTGTGATATTGCCAAATTCATCTTTTGGTACATTGAAATCACATCTGATAAATACTCTTTTACCATCAATATCCAAATCTTTTATAGTTCTCACTTCTCTCCCCTTTTATTTTTTGCTGATGTGTACTGCCATATCTACAAGTCTGCAAGAGTATCCCCACTCATTATCATACCAAGATAGTACTTTTATCATATCTCCACCTATAACTTGGATAGTATCTAGTGGTACTACTGTACTTTGCTCTTCTCCTACAAAGTCTTGAGATACTCTATACTCTTCATCTATACCCAAAATCCCTTTGTGTGTTGTTTGAGATGCTACTTTGAAAGCTTCTTTTACTTCATCTAGTGTAACCTCTTTGTTAACAGTTACAGTCAAATCCACCATAGACACATCAGGTGTTGGTACTCTGATAGCCTGTCCGTTTAGTTTACCTTCAAGATTTGGCAACACTTTTGAGATAGCTTTTGCTGCTCCTGTAGTAGTAGGTACAAGATTTGTAGCACCACTTCTACCTTTTCTTGGGTCTTTTTTATGTTTTGCATCAAGGATTGGTTGAGATGAAGTGTATGAGTGGATAGTAGTCATAAGCCCTTTTTGGATACCAAATGCATCATCAAGCACTTTTGCTACCGGTGCTAGTCCATTTGTAGTACAACTTGCATTTGATACTACTGCTTCACCATTATACTCATCTTCGTTTGCACCTATGACAAATGTAGCTGTATCATCTTTAGCTGGTGCTGAGAAAAGTACTTTTTTGACACCATTGTCAAGATATGGTTGAACTTTTTCTTGAGTTAGAAATGCACCTGTACACTCAAGCACTACTTCAGCCCCTGCTCCAGCAAAGTCAAGCTCACTTAAATCTCTAGTAGCAAATTTTTTAGCTTTTTCGTTACCTATATAAAGATACCCATCTGCTACTTTTACATCATTTCTCACACCATGTACTGAGTCATATTTGAGATTGTACTCAAGCATCTCATCACTACCACTAGCATTTACTGCTACTAGCTCGATATCATCTCTATCAGCGATAATTCTAGCAACACATCTTCCTATCCTACCTAGTCCGTTTATAGCAACTTTTACAGCCATAGTTAAGCCCTTATATAATTTATGTTAAAATTTGATATATTTTACAAAAAATGAGGTTAGTACTTGGTTAAGATACACAAACCAACCGTTGCGATATTTGGTGGGAGTTTCGATCCCCCACATAAAGCACACCAAAACATAGTCAAACTAGCACTACAAAAACTAGATATAGAGTACTTACTGGTAGTACCTACATATCTAAATCCATTTAAAGACAGATGGCACACTCCACCCCAAAAAAGGCTTGAGTGGTGCAAAACTATCTTTAGCGATACAAAAGTGCTAGTAGATGACTATGAGATAAAAGAACAAAAAAGTGTACCTACATACCAAAGTATCAACCATTTCAACCAAAAATATAGCGTAAGATATCTCATAATCGGTTCGGACAATGTAGCCAAGCTAACAAAATGGTATAATTTCAGATGGCTAAATGAACATATAATCTGGGTGATATTTACAAGAGATGGACATAGTATAGATACAACTCACCTAAGAGAGTATATTATCATCCCTATGGATATACCCATAAGTTCAACCGATATTAGAGATAAACACATAGTTGATATGGTAGATGACTCTATCAAATCATCAGTTATCAAAACATTAAGGAACAAAATGACACTAGATGAAAGAATAAACAACATAGTTAAAGTCTTGGATGACAAAAAAGCAGAAGATATAGAGGTTTTCAACCTAGATGATGCTGATTATATAGCTTCAAGAGTAGTGATAGCCAACTCACTAAACTCCAAACATACACTAGCACTCTATGACTCACTCAAGGATGAACTCAAACCAAAAGGTGAGCAGTTTTTACATTCAGATATCAGTGATGACTGGGCAGTAGCTGACTTGGGAGATATACTAGTACACATAATGATACCTGAGTACAGACAAAGATACTCACTAGAAGAGTTTTTGAACGAACTAGTTAGTAAAAAAGCTTAAAGAGCTTTTTTAGCTGAGAGCTGGGAGCTTAGAGCGTAGAGCTTTTACCATCTTTGCTGGTAGCGTAAAGCATAAAGCCAAAAGCTGAAAGCTATTTTGGAACAGGGACTTTAGTCCCTGATGTAGCTTTTTGGGTAGATTCCGTCTTAATCCTTCCTGAGAAAATAGATAAAAAAGTAATAAAAATTAATTGGAGACAAGATAAGGTTTATTACTTTTAAAAATAGCGAAAGCTATTCTAAGAAGCTTTCGCATAGAGG
>Ga0256843_1000333_pt1 | contig 40515 bp, 40 predicted proteins | sample AlvinellametaG_FD_191572 | JGI IMG/M metagenome (GOLD analysis project Ga0256843, IMG submission 191572) | Pompeii worm associated microbial communities from hydrothermal vent at the East Pacific Rise, Pacific Ocean - Alvinella | ecosystem: Host-associated > Annelida > Integument > Unclassified ...
CTTTATCTGTTGGAATAAATTTATTATCTTTTTTATCCATTACACAAATATCCCAACAATCCAGAGGACATACTAACATATTTTATCCTTATGGTACTGGTACAGTAGCTACAATCTCTTCTATTATCCTATCTACATTTACCTCATCTGCTTCTGCTTCATAACTTAAAACTATCCTATGACGAAACACATCTTTAATAACACTTACAATATCTACAGGAGTTACATAATCCCTACCTTCTAAATATGCAACTGCTTTACTTGCTTTATATAGACTAATTCCACTTCTAGGACTACATCCAAATTCTATATATTTATGTTTTATTCTTGTAGCACTTACTAAATCAACTATATATTTTGTAAGTTCATCATCAATATGAATATTTTTTACTTCTTCTTGCATCTTAAAAATATCTTCTTTTGATGCTACACTTTTCACTTCTTCAAATGCTTCATTTGCACTTCTTTTGATAATTTCAAATTCTTCATCTTTATTTGAATATCCAATAACAACTTTTAACATAAATCTATCAAGTCCAGCTTCTGGAAGATTATATGTTCCTTCTTGTTCTACTGGATTTTGTGTAGCTAATACTAAAAATGGCTTATCAAGTTTAAAGTTTTCTTCTGCAATAGTTACTTGTCTTTCAGCCATAGCTTCAAGCAAGGCTGATTGTACTTTTGCAGGTGCTCTATTTATCTCATCAGCTAATAATAAATTTGTAAAAATAGGACCTTTTTTTATTCTAAAATCACCACTTTTAATATCATAAATCTCTGTACCTATAATATCTGTAGGTAATAAATCTGGAGTAAATTGAATCCTTTTAAAATCTAAATTAATAACCTCTGCTAAAGTTTTAATAGTAAGTGTTTTTGCAAGTCCTGGTACACCTTCAAGTAAAATATGTCCATTTGTAAGAAGACCAATCAAAAGAGAGTCAATCATTTTATCTTGACCAACTATCACTTTTTTTAATTCATGTTTAATAGAAGCAATCATAGCTTACCTTTTTTTATTTGTATTTTATAAAATCTTTATGAATTTGAAATTAAAAATTTTTTTTCAAACTTTTGTGCTGGAATTGGAGGAGAATAATAATATCCTTGAATTGCATCACAACCATGAGAAAATACAAAATCTTTTTGTTCATCAGTTTCTACACCTTCTGCTACAGTTTTAAGGTGTAATTGTTTTGCAAGAGAAATAATTACCGAAGTAATGATTTTATCATCTTCATCATTTGGAATATCTTTTATAAATGTTCTATCAATTTTTAGTTTATCAATAGGTAATTTTTTAAGATAAGCAAATGATGAATATCCTGTACCAAAATCATCAATACTTAATGTAATATTAAATTCTTTTAATTCTTCTAAAATATGAATGTTTTGTTCTGGATTTTTCATAATTCCTTCTTCTGTAACTTCAAGTCCAAAATATTTAGGAGAAATATCTATTTCATCAAACATATCTTTTAGTTTTGATACAAAATTACCTTTTTCAAGTTGATATACAGTTAAATTACAAGATATTACACCAAAATCATATCCTTTATTAAGCCACTCTTTTGCTTGTTTTAAAGCTGTTTTCATAACCCATAAATCTATATCTTCAATTAATCCAATCTCTATTGCTAAAGGGATAAAATGAAAAGGTGAAACTACACCTAATTCTGGATGATTCCATCTAATTAAAACTTCCATACCTACTAATTTATCATTCTTATTAATTTGTGGTTGATAATATAATTCAAACTGATTATTATCTAAAGCTTTATATAAGTCATTTTTTAGTTTTAATCTCGTATCACTCTCTTCACTCATTTTATCTTCATAAAAAGTGATTCTATCTTTACCTGCATTTTTTGATTTATACATAGACATATCTGCATTTTTTATTAAAGTTTGAACATCTTTTCCATCATCAGGATATATACTAATACCTATACTTGCACTTACTCTATTTTCAATTCCATCAATAATAATTGGTTGTTTTATATCACTTAATAATTTTTCTACTACATCTGATACATTTTTAATTTGTTTAATATCATCTAAAAGAATTAAAAATTCATCTCCACCAAATCTAGCTACAATATCACTTTCTCTAACATGTGATTTTATTCTTTTTGCAACTTCTTTTAATACCTCATCACCAATATCATGTCCTAAAGAATCATTAATATCTTTAAATCCATCCAAATCAATAAAAATAATTGCTATTTTTGTTTTATTTCTATCTGCTCTAGCTTTTGAAATAGTAAATTCTGATATAAAAAATATCCTATTATAAAGCCCAGTTAATTGATCATATGTAGCTTTATATAATAATATTTTATTTTCTCTATTTAGTAAATATAATGTGTAAAATACAAAAAACGAAATAATTAAACTAATCCCAAAATTTAATAAAATACTAATAATTAAATTTTTTCTTGTATTGATAATAATATTTTTATTATACTGATACATTTTAATATCAATATTATCTAATAAATTTAATTTTTTAGTAATTGTATTATACCAATATACTGAATCTATATTAAAATCGTATTCTTTTAATAAAGCTATATTTTCCATTCTTTGTACTTCTAAAAAGATTTTATTTTTACTTATTTTTTTATAATAAGCTCTAATATCTGGAGAAGTCATAGACATAGCTGTTTCTAAAAAAGCCTTTTCTTCTGCTAAAAGAGTTACATATTTAATATATAATTCTCTAAACCATTCATTAATTGAAAAAGTTCCAGATAAAACTGCTCTTTCTATCCCCATTCTTTCTTTTGCTTTTTCAAAATTATCATATGCACTAAGCCCTTTTACTAATTTTTCATTATTAGTAATCATTACTAATTTATCCATAATTAATAAAAGATTTTTATTCATTGTTGTATAAAATTTTAATTCATCCATTAAAGAAATATTTAAATTTTTTACTTTTTTTCTAATTTTATCTAATCTTTTAATATATTCATTAATAATTTGTATATTTACATTTACATCTTTTTCTATAGGATTATTATGTAAAAACTGAAAATAATATTTTATTTGTTTATTTGTTGCTTCAATTTTTATGTTATAAATATCTTGAAATTTTTTACCATTACTTCCAATATATCCAGCAGCCGCTCCTCTTTCTTGTTGAGTTCTATGTAATAAATTACTAATAATTAAAGAAAACTCATTAAATACTTCTAATTTTTTTAAATTTTGATATTCTTTATAAAACACTACTCCACTAAAAATAAATTGAGCAAACACTACAGCTATTAAAACAATTGCACTTATTCTAATAATTTTATTGTTCAACAATTTCCCCTTTTATTTTTGTAGTAGCAATATTTACTTTAACAATTTTAACATCTATTTTTTCTAATAACCTTACATCATCTCTTTTTAAGAAAATTCTAGCACCTACTATTTCATCTTCTATCTTAGCAATAGGTGGTGATTTTGTATCAATTACTACAGCTTTTACAACTCTACCAATATTCTCATCTGCCCATCTTGCAAATTTTCTATCATAAAAATCCCATTCTACTTTCATAGCTTCTCTTTCAAGTTCACTAATTTTCACTACTAAACTTTCAATATTTCTAAGAATAAAATCTTTGAATTTTTTATTGTTATGAATAATAGATTTTAGTAATCTATGTAATGTTAAATCTGAATATCTTCTAATAGGTGATGTAAAATGTGTATATTTTTCAAATCCTAAAGCAAAATGACCATTGTTAAAAGCTTCATATTTTGCTTGTTGTTGAGTTCTTATTATCATTTTATCAATATATTTTTCAATTCCAAGCTCACGAGCTTCTTTTTGAATATTTTTAAATGTTTTAACCACATCTTCATCAAGTTTTACATCTATTCCAAAAGGAATAAGATTATTAAGTAATTCTTGAATATCTTTTTTCTTTGGTTCATTATGAACTCTAAATATACCAAAATCTATCATTTTAGCAGCAGCTTTATTAGCTAAAAGCATACAATCTTCAATAAGTGAATGTGATGGTGTTTCACTTTCAATTTTTACTTTTTTTAGTTTACCATTTTCATCTAAAGTCATTCTAATTTCATCACTAAAAAACTCTAAACCTTTTTGTAATCTTTTATGTTTCAATGTTTTTGTAATATCATATAAAGGTAAAAGCCAAGATAAAATCTCATCATCTATTTCATCTTTATCTTTTAAATCCCCTTCCAAAAACTTATCTATTTTTTCATAAGAATATTTTCTTTTTGAACAAATAATACCTTCTATTAATTCTTCATCTATTACTTGATGATTATCATCAAATTTAATTTTAAAAATTAAAGCCAATCTATCTTCATTTTCTTTAAGTGAACACATATTTTCACTAAGTTCTCTTGGAAGCATAGGGATTGACTTGTGAGGAAAATAGATACTAAAGCCTCTTTCAACTGCTTCTTTATCAATTGCACCATTTAAATATACATATTCACTAACATCAGCTATAGCTACATATAAAGTTTTAGTTTTTGTATCGAAATATATAGCATCATCATGGTCTTTTGCACTTTCTGGATCTATTGTACAAAAACTTAAATGAGTTAAATCTTCTCTATTATAAAGAGTTTTATCTAAATAATCACCAAAACTTTGTGCTTCTTTTATAGCTTGTTTTGAAAATTCCTCTTTTTTATTATAAAGAGCTAAAGATATCTTTTCATCGATAGTAGCATCATCTAATACACCTAAAACTTCTATTATTTCATTTGTATAAGCATCAAGTTTAAATACAGCTTTTGGAGGTAATTTTTTTAATTGTTTTTGTTTTATATTTGTTTCTATTTTTCTCTCAGTTTTAATATTTCTTAAAACTGGCTCAGGTTCATAAGAAAGATATGCTACTATAGTTTCAAAAGCTTTTTGTAAAAGCATTACTACTTTTGCTTTAGGACGAGAATTTCTAGTATATACTCTTTTTGCTATTACTAAATCCCCTTTAGTTGCACCATTTAAATCTTGTGGTTCAATTAAAAGGTCCTTTTTACCAGTATGAGGAGTAATAAAGCCAATTCCTTTAGAGTTTACATCTATACTTCCTACTACATAATCATTTGTAAGTTTAAGCTCTTTTTTACCTTTAAGAGCTTTTATAGAGATTAAATAATCTACTAAATCTCTATAAAATTTAGGGATATCTTTTCTATATATCCCTTTTGTAAGTTGTGTTACAAATTGTTTCATTTAATTATATCTATCGCTTCATTTAAAGCATCTATATTTAGATTATATTTCTCAGCTATTTCTAAACCTTTTTTCATAGCATCTTCATTAAAAGGTTTAAATAAATCAACTATTGTATATGCTACAGCTAATGGTGCTGAGTACTCAATAGTATCTTCATTATCTAATGTAGTTGCAAATTTAATAGCATTTACTAAAGCAGGATCAAATTTCCAATAATTAAATATTTCTGCTGTTACTTCAATAGTAGTTGTTTCTAAATATTCTCTTTCTAAATCATCTCTCTTTTCTGAAGCTAGTCTGTTTTTAAACTCATCTGCTAAACCTTCTGCTACTAAAATAGAAGAGATAACAACAGCACCAATTTCAAGTAAAAATGAAGCAGTTGAAAGAATATCTAATTTACTTCTATCTCTTTTATACCAATTTGTAATTAATGCATTTTGCATTTGTGAAATATTTACAAAACTAGCTTCACTAATCCCATATGCACTTAAATCTATTTTCATACTATTTCTTACCGCACTTGCTACAGCAAAACCTTTAACTGTACTCATTCCAAATAAACTAACTGCTTGATCAACATTTTTAATTTGTCTTGAAAATCCATATAAAGGTGAATTTGCTGCTTTTAATAAATTTGCTGTAAGCATTGGATCTTCTTTTACTACTTTTATTAAATCAGCAATACTTCCTTCTGGATCTGATGTTATTTTTTGTATTTCCATTACACTCTTTGGAAGTGGTGGTAATGTTTTTATCTTTTTTATAATATTCTCATTCATTTAATACTCCTTAATAATTTTTCTATTTTTTCACTTGTGCCATAAGTATTCAAATACACAATCAATACTTCTTTAGCTTTTTTTCTATTTCCTAATTGTAGCAAACTTTTTGCAAATAGATACCAACTTTCATCATTTTCTGGATCAATTCTATTTGCTATCTTTAACCATTTAATAGTATTTTCATAATCTTGTTTATCATAATATAAATAAGCAATTTTCATAGCTTTATCATATGTTGGTTCTATATTATAAAGTTTTATTAAACTATCAATAGTTTGTTTTTCTGTTTTTATGATAATTTTAATTTCTGGTTTTGTTGTATTTATTTCTTTTTTTGGTTTAGTATGTTTGATTGTTTTTTTAGGTTTTACACTCTTTTTTTCTGGCTTTACATTTGTAATATCTGGAAATATAGGATATAAAGTTAATTTTTTAATAGGCTGAAAAGTCTTTGTTTTATTTATTTCTATTTTATCTATAGTTTTTGATAATGTATTGTTTTTATCCACAAATGTAGTATTATCTTCTTTTGTAGAATTATTATCTTTCATTTCAGTTGTAATATTATTTTCTGTTTTATTTATTTCTTTTATTACATTTTTTTCTGTTGTTTTATTATTTTCAATATTTGTTACTTGATTATTTGTATGTTTTTGAGAAAAATATATATATCCACCTATTAAAACTATCAGTATAAAAAAAAGCATATTTTTAAATATTTTTAAATATTTTTTTCTATAATATATTTTTTCTAATTCTTCATATCTATGCATCTACACCCTTTAGGTCCATATAAGCCATTTCTATATATTTATTATCTATCTTATTTTTAGATACTTTTTGTGGATAATGTGCTTGAAAATAATCAATAATATCAAATGTTTTATAAATCAATCTATTTATTTCTCTTAAATTACCTCTTGTTAGCTTATAAATTAATTTATAGTTTGATTTTGTAAATAAACTAGCTATTTGATGTGCATCATTTTGTACTAATTTAGAATGGATAAACAACTCTATTTTATCTAGTTTTAAAGGCTTCAGATTTATAAAATAATTTATTCTTGTTTGAAAGTGCTTTTTAGCAAATATTTTTTTTGCTTCTTTTTCATGAGTTGATAAAATTATAGTATAAGGTTGATTATCTGCAAGCATTCTAAGTCTTTCTATCTTTTCTTCACTTAAAGTTTGTGCTTCATCAATAAACACAACTCTATGCTCTGTAGTTTCTAAAATAAACAACTCATCAATAGCTTCAGATTCTTCAAAAGGATTAGATATAAAATATACCTTAAAATCCTTGTTTTCTTTATTTTGTAGATTTTGATATATTTTTTTGATTAAAAAAGTTTTTCCATTACCGGCTTCACCAAATACTAAAATAATTTTTTCTTTTTCATAAATAGCATAAGTTAAGTCTATCTCTTTTTTTTGAGACAAAGGAACATATAAATTTACATCTACTTTGTCTCTAAATAGTTCTTTTACTGCTTTAAAATTCATTAAAACCCTAAATCTTGAATAGTTCTTTTTTTATTTAAATTTATAATATGTGGAGTTACAACAAATACTAATTCTTTTCTATTTGATATTAAAGATGTTGATGAAAATAGATATTTTACTAATGGAATCTCTTTTAATACAGGAACACCATTTTCAGTGAAACTATTTGTACTTGTAATTAATCCACCTAATATTAATGTTTGTCCATCTTTAATTCTCACAACTGTACTCATTTTATTATCTGTAGTATCTGGCGCTAATTGTCTATTTGGATCTTTTAGTTGAGTTTCATCTCTAAAAGATGAAATTGTAGGATTAATTCTTAACATAATAGTACCATCTTCACTAATTTCTGGAGTAATATCAAGTAAAATACCTACAAATTTACTCTCAACTGCATATTCTGTTTGTGGATTTCCATTATCATCTAAAATAACTTTTGTTGGATATCTATAATTAATAGTATCACCTACACTAATAATAGCTTTTTGATTATTTATAGTTGCTATTTTTGGATTTGAAATAGAGTTTACATTACCTTGTGTAGCTAAGAAATTTAAAAGCCCACTTACATTAAATACTGCATTTGAAAAAATTGATTGACTTCCTATAATATTAGCACTTCTAATAGGTACACTACTATCTCCTAAAGAAAAATTCAATTTACCCCAATCAATCCCTGTTTGATTTGATTTTGATAAAGCTACTGAATATATTTTTACATCTATAATAATCTGTTTATGTAATCTTTCATTTAATTGTTTAATATATTTACCTATTCTATCTAATTGTCTTTTTGTAGCTGTAATAGTAACTAAACCTGCATTTTTTTCTATAATAGGTGGTTTTGCTACATAAGTATCAACTGTATTTAAAATATTATTTAAATTTACAGATAAAGTATCCCAAAAATTAAACTCATATTTTGAATCTACAGAATTTATATCTCCTGTATTTGCTGATGATGATGCTTTAAATGTAGAACTACCTGTTCTTGTTGATGGTATATAATCAATATGAAAAGTTTTTGTTTTAATATAAGATATTTCTAATTTATTATCTTTTATATCATAAAATAAATTATTTGAACCTAATAATAAATCTAAAAATTGAGTTAAAGTATAATCTTTAATAGAAATTTTATCTAATTTTAACTCTGATAATCTTTTTTTTGCTAAATCATCTTTATATACGATATTTAAATTACAATTATCTACTACAAGAGCTTTTAAAAAATTTTCTAATGTAATAGAACTATTTGATGAATTTTTAAATGAAAATAATCTACTCTCACATGTATTTGCAAATACTGAACTTATTAAAATTAAAATTATAAACATATATCTAATCATTGTTCTACCTTTATATTAATATTATTATCTTCTTTGATGCTAACTATTTTTGTTTTATTTTTTATAGAAACTAGTATAGAGTTATCATTAATAATTTTTTTAATTTTATACCCATCTATAGTATCTCCCTCTTTTACCCACTTTTTCAAATTCAATCCTTCTACTTTGACTAATGCTTTATTATTTAACACAGCTATTAAATCTAAACTTTTTTCTACAAAAGCTGAAATATATACTTTTTTTATTGGTTTCTTTTTTTTCACTATTTCTTGTTTTTTTATAAGAAATGGATTATCTATATATGTTGGTAACTCAACTTTGTAATTTAACAATTCATTAATATAATTTTTATTAATAGTTATATCCATACTATAAAGTGTAGAAACAGATACAAAAATTATAGCTAATTTTTTTATATTTTTCATAATTTTGCTCCATATATATCAATTACTATTGACATTTTTGAACCATTTGTATTGATAGATTTTACTTTTACTAGTTCTTTTTTTGTCTCAAACTTATTTATAAACCTAATAAAATCTACAAAATTACCAATTAAATTGATTTTTACTTCCATTTTTTTCTCTACTAATTTAGATGGATTAAAATCCAATATCATATCATTTTCTAAAGAAACTATAACTAAATTTGATTTTTTTGCCATCATTGGAATTTCATTATAAAAATTCGCCCATTTATTTAAATCAAATCTTAAAAATAATAATTTACTTAATAAAGAATCAATCTCTTTTTTGTTATTTTGTAATATTTTAATCTCTTTATTTATTTTTACAATACTTCTTTCTAATCTAATATTTTCATTTTTTAATCTCAAATTTTTAGATTTTATCTTTGAAATTTTTGAATGTAAAGATTTGTTTTTTTTCATAGCTTTATTTAAATCATGATCTGTTACTGGATAGAAAAAATAATAACTTAAAAATCCAAATAATAATATTGGTAATAAGAAAAATAATTTTTGTTCACTCTCTTTTTGTGATCTAAAAAAGCTATCTAATTGATTTAATATACTATTCATTTTTCTACCTTAATCATAATATCTGCTGTATAAAAATCATTTGATTTTTGATATCCTGGAGTTGTAATAACTAAATGTTCTGATTTAACCACAGAATCTATAAAATTAGTTATATTTTTATTATCTTTTGCATATACTTTTAATACTAACATATTTTGATTTGTATCACCATAACTTATATTTTTTAGATATACATTATTATTCATTAAATATTTAACCAGTTTAGCTATTAATGCAGCTTTTGGTACATATCCTTTTTTTTCTATATAAATTTGTTCTATAATTTTTTCTCTATCTAATATATATTTTTTTAGATTATTTTGTTCATTTAATTTAGATGTTCTTTTCTTTTTTAATGAATTATTTTGTCTTTTTAGAGAATTATTTTGTTTTTTTAGAGAATTTAATTCTTTTTGCATTATTTTATTTTGTGAATTTATTATATATGTATTTGTCATTTGATATAAAGGATAAGCTGCAGATAAAACTATAGAAGCTACTGTAATAGATATAAATTGTCCACTTTTTCTATAGAAAAATGTAGGAGGCCTATGAAAAATTGTAAAATTATCTACTTGATACGATTTTTTATAAGCATATCTCGCATATAACATAGATAAAAATAGCATTTGATCTATTTCTACATTATATGGATTATAATTTAAATCAAATTTTAAATCATTTGCTTCAACTCCTAAATACATATTAGCAAATTCATTAATACCAGGAATCACACCTCTTGGTGTTCCCATAAAAATTCTATCAATAGTTGTTAATGAAAATTTTCTAATAATTTCATGTATTTGATTTGAAATCATTAAAAATTTATTACTAAAAAATTCACTAAATTCATTAAATAAAATTTGTTCTTTTTCAACATAATTATTTATATTTAGCCCTTTTTTAACAACTAATTCCATAAAATGACTAAACTCAAAATTTTTAATATTTAAAGTTTCCATTAAATCATTATATATACTTTCTAAACCTTCAGGAATTACTGATGTTTGTAAAAATTTACCTTCACTATAAATAGTTATAATAATTTCATCTTTTGTAAAGAAAATATATAAATCATTTTGAGGCTCTAAAATTTTTTCTAAATATAAAGCATTAAATACAAATCCTGAATAAGTGATATAATCAATATAACCATAATCTTTTACTATAGGTTCATAAAAAGATTTAAAATCTTTTTTTGCTATAATAATAACCTCAACCATTACATTCTTATCATCAGATATAGTATCTATAATTTTGTATTTAAAGATATATTCTTCAGCTTCATCAAGTCCAACATCTTCATAACATTTTGTTTCTACATAATCATTTAAATCTACTTTATCTAATAGATTTTTTTGCATTTTAAATTCATATGTAATAACATTTTTATTTGGAATATAAGAAGAAAGAAGATGCTCAGGATTTACCTCTTTTTTTGTAATTTTAGAGATAATTCCTTCATTCATTAAAAATAATTCATCAGATTCAGTATCTATACCAACTACTGTATCTAAATTATAAGAATATTTTTTTAAATATTTTTTTAAAAATTTATTTGATTTCATCAACACACCTTATTTTATTCAAAATACCCGATTTCTTCTAACATTTTTTTATTTTTTGTCCAATTTGGAATAGTTTTTACATAAAGCTCTAAATAGATTTTTTTCCCACTAAATTGCTCAAGTAATTTTCTTGCAGCTATCCCCAATTCTTTAATTTTTTTCCCTTTTTTTCCTATGATCATAGATTTTTGAGTATCTTTTTGAGTTACAATCATAGCATAAACTTTATCTATATCGTCTTTTTCTATAATTTTTTCAATAATTACATCACTTTCATAAGGAATTTCATCATTTAGTTTATCAAAAAGTGCTTCTCTTATCAACTCTTTATAAATATCTTTAATATTTTCAGTAGATATAAGTTCTGGATCATAATAATATGGATGATTTGGAAGATATTTTACAATAGTATCTAATAATTTTTCACGATTTATATTCATAGTAGATGATATAGGAATTATTTCTAAATAATCTTTTTTTTCTAAAGATTCATAAACAGCAATTTTATCTAATATTTCTTCCTCTTTTAACATATCAACTTTTGTAAGTACCAATAAATGAGGTATTTTTTTTGTATTTAATTCTAGAAATCTTTCATACCCTTTAGTATCTTTTCTACTATCAGCTATATAAAGTATTAAATCACTATCACCTAGTACTTTTAATGCTTCATTAAGCATATATTTATTAAGTAATTTCTCTTTTTCATGAATACCTGGTGTATCTATTAATATAATTTGATTATCTTTATACATCACTATAGCTGTAAGTCTTTTTCTAGTAGCATTTGCTTTTCTAGAAGTCATAGCTATTTTTTCACCTACAAGCCAATTAAGAAGTGTAGATTTACCAGCATTTGGCTCTCCTACTACTCCTACAAATCCACTTTTTACATCTTCACTACTATCATCCACCATTATAAAGTCTTCCAAACTATCCTCCATTAAATTTTTTCCTAATTCACTACTCTATTTTATAAAATATATTTCGCTACATCTTCACTTTCTATAAGTTTACCTAATTTTTCTTCTACATATTCAGGTGTTATTTCATATACTTCACCTTTATGTTCATCTGCATCAAAATTTATTTCTTCAAGTACTTTTTCAGTAATAGTATGAAGTCTTCTAGCACCTATATCTTCTGTTTTTTCATTAGCTAAAAAGGCATTTTTAGACATTGCTCTTAAAGCTTCTTCACTAAATTTCAGCTCAACTCCCTCTACTTCTAATAATTTTTCATATTGTTTAATTAAGCTATGTTTTGGTTCAGTTAAAATTCTAAACAATGCTTCTTCATCCAAACTATCAAGTTCTACTCTTAAAGGAAATCTTCCTTGAAGTTCTGGAATTAAATCACTTGGTTTAGATACATGAAAAGCACCTGCAGCAATAAATAAAATATGATCAGTGCTTACATTTCCATATTTTGTAGTAACTACACTACCTTCTACTATAGGAAGTAAATCTCTTTGTACACCTTCTTTAGATGGATCTTGTCTTTGAGAAGAACTTGCTGCTACTTTATCAATTTCATCTATAAATACAATACCACTCTCAGCTCTTTTAATAGCTTCTAGTTTAATCTGTTCTTGATTAATAACTTTATTACTTGCACTCTCTTTTAATATCTCTTTTGCTTCTTTTACAGTTACTTCTTTTTGCTCTTTTTTACCAAATACATTAAACATTTTAGATAAACTTTCTTGAGCTTTAAGCATTTCTGGTGGTAAATTTGGGTTTTCTTCTGGAGTTTCTTCTATTTCTATTTTAATTTTTAAATTATCAACATCACCATTTTTTACTTTATCTTTCATTTTATTAAAAGAAATTTCATATTCACTTTTTTTAGTTTCACTAGCATTAGCTGGAAGTGGTGGAAGAAGTTTTTTAGTAATTTCATCTAAAATATAATCTTCAATCTTTTCTTTGTTATTTTCTTTCATCTCTTCTTTTACTAAATTTATAGAATTATATACTAAATCTCTAATCATAGATTCCACATCTCTTCCTACAAATCCAACTTCTGTATATTTACTAGCTTCTACTTTAACAAAAGGTACTTTTATCATTTTTGCTATTCTTCTAGCGATTTCAGTTTTACCAACTCCAGTACTACCTATCATTAAAATATTTTTAGGAGTAATATCATCTTGCCATTCTTTATCAAGTTTTAATCTTCTATATCTATTTCTTAAAGCTATAGCTATAGTTTTTTTTGCATTTTTTTGTCCAATAATATACTCATCTAAATATTTTACAACCTCTTTTGGTGTCATATCCATTTTAATCCTTTAATTCTAAAATTTTTATATTTTTATTTGTATAAATACATAAATCACCTGCTATTTTTAAACTCTCTTCTACTATTTCTCTAGGTGATAAGTTTGAATGTGCATTTAAAGCTCTAGCAGCTGAAATAGCATAATTTCCTCCACTACCAATAGAAGCTATCATTCCATCTTCAGGTTCAACTACATCACCTGTTCCACTTAAAATAAATATATGTTTTTTATTTACTACTATCATCATAGCTTCAAGTTGTCTAAGATGTTTATCTTTTCTCCATTCTTTTCCAAAATCAATCACAGCTTTTAATAAATCACCTTTTCTATTTTGAAGATGTCCTTCAAACATATCAAAAAGTAAAAATGCATCAGCAGTACTACCTGCAAATCCAGCTAATACTTTTCCATTATATAAAGTTCTAATTTTTGTAGCATTTCCTTTTAATACAGTGTTACCAAAAGTAACTTGACCATCTCCACCTATTACAGCCTCTCCATCTTTTTTACAAGCAAGTATCGTTGTAGCTTCAAACATTATATTCCTTTTACATTAATTTTAAGTTTTGCATGTATTCCATGACCAAGTTTTATATCTACAGTATGTTCTCCAATTTCTTTAATATTTTTAGCATCTATTTTTTTCTTATCAATTTCTATTTTTGATTGTTTTTTTAATGCATCTGCAATATCTTCTTTTGTAACAGCACCATATAAATGTCCATTACTTCCTAATTTTTTTTCTATATCAATATTAAGCTTTTCAAGTACTTCTTTTTCTTTATTAAGCTCATACATTTCAAGTTTTAATTCTTCTTCTTTTCTTTTTTGTTCTTCTTCCCATTCTTTAATCACTTCTTTTGTAGCAAGTTTAGCAAAACCTTTTGCTATTAAAAAATTTCTTCCATATCCCTCTTTTACTTCTTTTATTTCACCTGCTTTACCAAGTGATTTTACATCTTTTATAAGTAATACTTTCATTATTTAATACCTCTTTTCATTATAAGAATTTTATTTCTTTGTTATTTTATCAAAAATTCAGCATACTTTTATCTCTATTATATAAATATTTTATGGTAAAATGTTATGAATTAAATTATATTACTCAAATAAAAGGGAAAAATGAATGAATAATCAAGAAATTAAGGATCAAGAAGTCACATTTGAAGAATTAGGTGTGCTTAATCGTTCTATAGTAAGTAGAACTGATTTAAAAGGTATCATTACATTTGCAAATAGAGCTTTTTGTATACTATCTGGATATTCAAAAGAGGAATTATTGGGAAAACCTCATAATATTATTCGCCATCCAGATATGCCAAAAGTAGCTTTTAGAGATATGTGGAAAACTATACAAAATAATAACAAATGGCATGGATTTGTAAAAAATTTAAGAAAAGATGGAAAATATTATTGGACTGAAGCTTTTATTGAACCATTTTTTGATGAAGATGGAAATAAAATTGGTTATATGGCCGCTAGAAAACCAGTAGGTCAAAAAGATAAAGAGGAATTTGAAAAAAAATATAAAGAATTAAAAGAAAAGGAATAAATAATGGTTTTAATAATTTCTGAATCTGATCAAATTATAGGAGCTGATGAAGAGTTTTTGGAAAATTCCTCATTAGAAGAAATTAAAGAAAAATTTCCATCAATGTCAATATTTACTTTACAATCTTCAATAGGAGAATTTGATTTTAATTATCAAGATAAAACATATATTGTAAATAAAATATCTATTATTATGGATGAAATAAATGCAAATATTTATATATTTAATGATAAAAACTCTTCTATTTCATCAGTTTCAAATGAAACTTTAGAAGAAAATATTCAAACTATAGAAAATTTAAATAACAATTTAGATATCCCTATTTCTAACAATGACACAACTACATCTTCTACAGATTCTAGTTTAGATATGGAATTAGATATTCCTGAAAATAAAGATAATGATGAAAAATCTTCTGAAACTACTGTAGAAAATAATTTAGATTTAGGACTTACTCTTAGTTTAGATAATGACACAACTACACCTTCTACAGACTCTAGTTTAGATATGGAATTAGATATTCCTGAAAATAAAGATAATAATGAAAAATCTTCTGAAACTACTGTAGAAAATAATTTAGATTTAGGACTTACTCTTAGTTTAGATAATGACACAACTACACCTTCTACAGATTCTAGTTTAGATATGGAATTAGATATTCCTGAAAATAAAGATGAAAAAATTAATCTAAGTCTAGATATTGAACCTAAAGAAGATGAAAATAAAACTAATGAAACTAAAAAAGATGAAGATGAAGACGAAGAAAATAATTTAGAAATAGATATAACTCTTTGTAATGATACAAATTTAGAAGATGATAAAAGCTTAGAAATAGATTTAAATAATACAAAAGAAGAGCTACAATTTCCTAAACTAGATTTAGGACTTGATTTATTAAATCAAACACCATCTACTCCAAAATTAGATTTAGGTCTAGATAATATAAATACTACTTCTGATAATTCTGAAACTTTAGACCTTGGTTTAAAACATACAAAGCATAGCTTTTCCATTACAGAAGCTGATGTACAAAAAGATTTAGAACAAGCTTCAAGAGAATTATCTATTGATAATGATACAATAAAAGAATTTTTTAAAGATTTTACTAATCAATTAAAAGATGAAAAAGAGATTTTTATGGATGCTATCAAAAACAAAGATTTTGACACTATTCACAAAAGTGCTCATAAACTAAAAGGTGTAGCTCTAAATCTGAGATTATCTAAATTTGCAAACCTTTTAAAACAAGTAGATGAATTAGCTAAAGCAAATAAAAATATAGAAGAAATAGAAGATATGCTTGTTAATCTATATGATGCTATAGAAGAAGATGATGGAACTAGACTAACAATTAATATCTATTTACCACCAGAAGAAAAAGAGATATTACTTAAAAGTTTACTTCAATTTTTAGAAGAAAATAGACATAATAGTAATATAAAAGAAGATATTTTAAATGCTTATAATCTAATTCCTGTAGAAGAATTAAAAGAAATAGAATCTTGTGATGATAAAAATATAAATAAATTTATTGAAAATCTTATTAAAAAAGTAAAAAAGGAAATTAAATGAAAAAACTATTTGTTATAATATCTATATTAGTTTCTTCTTTAATAGGTGCTGGATATAGTGAAGGATTTAAACTATACAAACAAGCAAAAAAAGAGTTAAGAAAAGACAATGTAACAAAAGCAAATACACTGTTTTTAGAAGCTAAAATTATTTTTTCAGATAATTCTCAAAAAAATAGTTCTAATGCTTTATTAAAACTTGCAGAATTATATTGTCATGGTTGGGGAGTCGATAAAGATGAAACAAAAGCAAAAAACTATTTACAAAAAGCACAAAAATTAGGTGCTTCATTTATAGCTGACAAATGTTTAAAAAAGTTAAAATAAGGAGTATTGATGAAAAATTTAAACTTACAATCACTATTTAGAATTGGTGGTTTCATTCCAGTTATTATCTTGATTTTTATTTCAGCGATATTTTTTTATACAAATCTAAAAAAATATCAAGAATCTACAAATCTAACAAAAAAAATAGAATTATCTCAAACATTAGATAATATTGTCGCTAGTATAGGTAGAGAAAGAGGAAAAAGTGGTATCTATTTTGCTTCAAAAGGAAGTTTTCCTAATTCTAAACAAGCTGTTATACAAAAAAGAAAAGAAACAGATATTCAAATTAATAGATTAAAAAAACTATTAAATCAATATCCAGAACTAAAAACACCTCAATTACAAAGAATTTTATTAAGTTTAAATAAAATAAATATAGTAAGAAAAAAAATTGATTCTTTTAAAATAAACTTTAAAGATTGGTTTTTAAATTACTATTCTGTAATGGATGCTAATATTTATAGATATGAAGCACAACTATTCAAAGCTGAACAAACTAAATCATTATTTGAATCTAGAGCTATTACTCCTTCTATTGAAAAACTTTTAATGGCTAAACAAAATTTAAGAAAAGCTATCGAAAACTGGGGAAGACAAAGAGGTTATTTATCATTTATTGTAACAAAAAACATCCCTATTTCACAAGAAGATTATAAATTAGTATTTTTTGATTGGTATTTTAATAATGAATCATTACCTATATATATTTTAAATACATACCCTGATCTAAAAAACATCTTAACTTCAAATACATATAAAGAACATGTAAATAAATTTATAGAAATTTTACATACTACTCAATCTGTATCAAATGTATATGCTGAAACAGAAGAATTTGATGGATATCCTATTGATGCAAATGAAGTATTTAATAATTCTACAAAAAGAATTAATGATATTATTAAAGTAAATAAAATATTATCTAAAAAAATATCAAATGAAGTATCTATTATTTCAAATAATGCCTTTAATATGCTAATAATATCAAGTGTATTAATGTTGTTATCTTTATTATTATTTATCATTTATATTATTATTGAAAAAAGTATTAAGAAAAATTTCGTTGGATTAAATGAACTTGTAACAAAATTAATTCCATTAGCAAATGAAGGGAATGAAACAAAAATAAATAAACCTAAAAATACTGAAGAAGCTTATCAAATTATTGATCAAGCTATTGAAAATGCTGTGAAATTAAGTAAAAAAGCTGAAGAAGCAGCTAAAGCAAAATCATTATTCCTTGCAAATATGTCACATGAGATTAGAACTCCTTTAAATGGTATTTTAGGTTTCTTAGAATTACTAAAAACTACAGAATTAAACGACGAACAAGAAGAATATATAAATACAATTACAACATCAGCAAATTCTTTACTTGAAATTATTAATAATATTTTAGATATTTCAAAAATTGAATCAAATAAAGTAGAGTTAGAACTTATTCCATTTAAACCTGTAAATGAATTTGAAGATACTATAGAAATTTTTGCAGCAAGAGCAGCTGATAATGGTATAAACTTATCATCTTATATTGATCCTAGTATTCCAGCAGAATTAAAAGGTGATATATTAAAAATAAAAGAAGTATTAACTAACCTACTAAGTAATGCTATTAAATTCACACATGAAGGTGATATTACATTAACTGTAAAAAAATCAAATATGACTAGTACAAAAGTAAACTTATACTTTGAAGTAGCTGATACAGGTATTGGTGTAAGTGAAGAACAAAAAGAGAAAATTTTTGAAGCTTTTTCTCAAGCAGATATTTCTGTAACTAGAAAATATGGTGGTACTGGACTTGGACTTGCTATTAGTGGTAAATATGTAGAACTTATGGGTGGAAAACTACAAATAGAAAGTGAGCTAAATGTAGGTACTAAATTTTTCTTTGAATTAGAATTAGAAATTATTGATCCACAAAATAGTTTAATAATAAATAGTTTTGATAAATTATCAATAGCTGTATTACAAGATAAAAAAGATAATATAAAATCAGACTTTTTATTAAATTATCTAAAATATGCAGGTGTAAATATTTTATATTTTAGCTCTTTAGATGACTTAAAAAATATTATAAAAACAGAACCTCTTAATAGTGTATGTTTTATTTATGAAATGTTAGATAATAAAGAATATCTAGAATATTTATCTAGTGTAAATATTTCTTATACATTAATTTCTAGTTTAAAAAATAAATCAGAAATAGAAGAATTAGAATATAAACCTTTAGATACAGTATGGGATCCTATGAATCCTCATAAAATATATTCTATGCTAGGAAAACTAGATTCTTCAAGATTAAGTCAATATAAAACAGATAATAAAACTGAAGAAAAAGAAAATGGTGTAGATGAAAATAAATTTAATCTAAAAGCTTTAGTAGCGGAAGATAACCCTATTAATCAAAAACTAATAAAAATTACACTTGAACAAATGGGTATAAAAGTTGTATTATCAAATAATGGACTTGAAGCATTTAATAAATATAATTTAAATCCAGAAAGTTATGATCTAATATTTATGGATATTCAAATGCCTGTAATGGATGGTATAGAAGCGACACATGAAATATTAGATTTTGAAGAAGAAGAAGAAATTCCTCATACACCAATTATCGCTCTTACAGCTAATGCACTAAAAGGTGATAAAGAGAGATTTTTAGCTGAAGGTATGGATGATTATTTAACAAAACCTTTAAATAGAGAAGCTTTATTAAAAACTATTAAAAAATTTGTACAAAAAAAACTAGGATTACCTGAAGAAAAAGAAGAAACTATTGAAGTGCCAAAACAAACACAAGAAAATCAAAATACTCCTAGCTTAACTTTTGAAATTGAGTTTGAAGATGATTTAGATACAAATAAAAATATTATAGTAGCTAGAAAAATCTCTCTAGAAAGAAATATTTTAAATAATTATTTAGAAAGTTTCGGATTTAATGGAATTAAAAATATAGAAAAACTAAATGAATTAGGTGCTAATATTTCTAAAGAAAAACAAAATATCTTATTTATAGATAAAGATTTTGTAGAAAATATACCTATTGATGTAGTAGCAAAACAAATAAAAGCTCATATACCAAATATGACAATAGTTACTTTTGATAAAACACAAGAAAAAATAGAGAATGTCGATTATGTTATCTCTAATGTAAATAAAGAAACACTTAAAAAAATTTTATAAAAAGGTTGTAGTATGAATAAAAAAATATTAATAGTTGATGATGATATGATCAATAGAAAATTGGTAAATGTACATATAAAAAAATTTGGATACTCTACAATAGAGGCAGAAAATGGGATGGAGGCTTTAAATATTTTAAAAAAAGAAAACGATATTGATATGGTTTTTTTAGATATCTTTATGCCTGTAATGAATGGGCTAGATTTATTAAAAATCTTAAAAGAAGATAATGTATTAAAAAACATTCCTATAGCTATTTTAACAACAGATGATAGCAAAAAAAATGAATCTTTACAATTAGGGGCTTGTGAAGTTTTAATAAAACCAATCAAAGAAGCTCAAATAAAAGATTTACTTTCAAAATGTTTAATATAAAATAATATTCAAATTTGAATATTATTTTTTATTTAAATTCAATTTTTACAATATCTGAAATTTTCGGATATTGCCCTATTAATTCTACTTTGTAACTAGTTACATATTTACTATCTGCTACTTTATATATTTTATCAATTTTAAAATCACTTATTTTCCCATTAATATAAACTTTTTTATTTTTAATAAAATCAATCTTATTTATTGGTACATATATATCTACTTTTACTTTAGTTAAATCCATAGTAGTTGCTATAGGAGTAGAAAAATTTATATAATCACCTTTATTTACATTTATAGCATATATATAATTATTAAATTTTATAGATTTTTTAGAAATAGTATCTTTTAATTTTGAAATTTGTGCTATTAAATTAGAAATATTATTTTTTGTTTGATTTAAAGCAATTACACTATTTTGATAATCATAAAATTTTAAATCTTTATCATTTTGAGATTTTGTTTTTAAATTTTTATATATTTCATAAATTCTTTTTTTTCTTTTTAATATCTCTTTTTGAGATTTTAAAATATTTTTTAAATTTTTAACTTGAGTTTCTAAATTTTTTAAATCTATTTTATTTTGATAATCATCTATTTTGATAACTATTCCTTTATATTGTGTACCTTCAGCACTTTTATTTACATCTATTACTTTTCCACTAATGTCTGATTTAATATTATATGTTTGATAAGGCTCAACCTTAGCATAATATCCAAATAACAAACTACTAGCTAATAAACTACTATATATCAAACGCACTACTATCTCCTTTTAAAAATGCTTGTACTATCTCATTTTCACTATTTTGAAACTCTTTTGGTGGAGCAAATTCTATAATTTCTCCATCATAAAGCATACCTACATAATCTGCTATTTTAAAACTTTCTTTTAAATCATGACTAATTACAATAGATGTAATTCCTAGTTTTTTTTGAAGCATCATAGTCATTTGTGAAATCAAATCACTAATAATAGGATCAAGTCCACTAGTAGGTTCATCATAAAGAATAATTTTAGGCTCAAGCACAATAGCTCTAGCTGTAGCAGCTCTTTTTCTCATACCACCACTAAGTTCATGTGGATATAGTTTTGCTACTCTATCACTATCAAATCCTACCATATCAAGTTTTTCAAACACTTTTTTTCTAATCTCTTCTTCGCTTAAATTTGTATGTTCTCTTAGAGGAAATGCTACATTATCATATACACTCATACTATCAAACATAGCCCCTTCTTGAAATAAAAATCCAATTTTTTTACGAGTTTCAAAAAGTTCTTCTTTTGTACAACTAGCTACATCTATACCATCTACTATAATCTCTCCACTATCTGGTTTTAATAATCCTACAATGTGTTTAATAATAGTAGATTTACCCTGCCCTGAAAGTCCTAAAATAACAGTTGTACTTCCTTTTGGTATTTCTAAATTAACATCTTTTAATACAACTTTTGAGCCAAAAGATTTTCGTAAGTGTTTTAATTTTATCATTTAAATCCTTTAAATCTCTTCATAATGAAGTTCTATTCCTCTATCTGTAGTAATAAACCCTTTTATTATCAATTTACCTTGATGTACTAAATTATGATGTTTTTTACAAAGTGGAATAAGGTTATATTTGTGGTCTTTATGAAAAGAACCTATAAATCCATCTTTTGCTTTCGATTTTTCTACTATATGATGTGTCTCTTGTGCAATTTTACCACAAATAGCACAAGTTGTAACTATTAAATCTTTATTATATTTAGAAGTTTTTTTCTTTGTTAGAAGTTCTAAATCATCATAATCATTTGTTATTTTTTTTCTTATTTTATTTGCAATATCTAAAAACTCTTCATCCATATATAAACTTTTTGCAAATTCAAGACCATAAACACTACTTCCATTTCCATCTTGAAGTTTTCTATTATATATTAATTTTTCACCATCAAAATAAACTTCTAAATGTTTTGCAACTACATTTTTTAATATATTTATCTCATCTAAAGTCATAAGTTGATGTAAATGAGTAGCAAATATAAAATTTGTTTTCATTTTAGCTAATTTAATCACAGAACTTGCTACTATAGAAAGAGCAGAAATAGTCTCTGTTCCATGAGAAATCTCATCTCCTAATACTAAAGAGTTGTTATTTGCTCTTTTAAATATATTTTTAAGCTCCATCATTTCAATAGCAAATGTTGATAGTCCTTTTTGTAGATTATCTTTAGATATAATTCTAGTAAATAATCCATCATAAAGAGAAAATTCCATTTTAGTAGCAGGGACAAAAAATCCAGCTTGTGCTAAAATAACAGCAATTCCTACACTTTTCATAAGTGAAGATTTACCACTACTATTTATTCCATATAAAAGCATTCCATCATATTCATTAAAATCTATATCATTTGGCACATATATCCCATTTTCTTGATTTACTTCTATTAATGGATGTCTTAATTCTTTTATTTTTAATTTTTTATTTGTTATTTTAGGTTTTATGTAATTATATTTAACAGCTATTTTTGATGTACTTAAAGCTACATCAATTTCAGCTATTTTATGTGATAAATCAAGTAAAAAAGGGTATTCTTTTTCATATTCTTTTAGTTTTTCTATAAATAATTCTTGAGTCAAAGAAATAATTTTTGAGCTAATTAACATCATTTCATCACTAATTTCATCAATTATACTTCCAGATATTTTCACTAAATTTGTAAGTGTTTTAATATTAAAATCTTTAAAAAAATAATTTTTATTATCAATTTCTATAAAACTATCATTAAATTTATCTTTTATTAGATTAAATCTTGTTTTTGTAAGAGAGAGATAATATCCCTCTTTTTCAAGCTGATTGATACTAACTTTTACATTTCCATCAAATAAACTTTCTGTTTTTTGAGCTATCTTTAAAAGATTATTATGTAATTCTTTATATCTAGCTATATAATTATCTAATGTTTTATTATATCCATCCTTAAAAATAGATTCTTTAATATCATTAAACATCACTTTACCAGATTTTTCCAAATCAAAACTATTTTCTATATTATGAATAAATTCTTCTATTTCTAATGTATCTTTATTTAATCTTTGATAAATATTTTGAGATGTTTTTAGAGAATGATATAAATAATTTATCTCAAAAGGATGAAGTTTTTGAAGTTTTATTTTTCTATCAAGTCTTTCAATATCATATATCTCATTTAAATCAAAATTATGTCCCTCTTTTAGCATAAAATCAACTGCTTTATATCTTTTTTTAAGCTCTTTTTCATCTTTAATAGGATTAAAAAGTCTTTGTTTTAGAAGTCTTTTTCCCATTGGAGTTTGAGTTTTATCTATAAGTTTTAACACCTCTTTTAAATCCAACTGTTCAATAGGATTATTTCCAAAATATAAATATTTATCATTTTCTATAATTTCAGGAAGAGAAATTTTTTGAATTACTTTATAATTATGTGCTATTACAAATTCAAGCAAAATAGCTAAACTTTCAGTAGCAAGTGGAAGTTTTTCTAGATTTAAAGCTTCTATTGGTGTTAATAAAGTTTGTAATTTATATACTTTTTTTAAAAGTTCATTTTGATAGTTTATTTTTATTCTATTACTTGAATATATTAAATTTATATTTTTAAGTTCTAAATATCTAACTACCTCATCACAATCTACACTTTTATCTAAAGTTAAAATAAATTCTTTTGATTTATATGTTTGAATAAGTTTAAAAAGCTCATCTAAAGCAAATGTTTTATCATCATTATTTCCATAAGCTTCATAAATATATGTTTTTCCAGTAGTAACATCTACATTTGAATAACCTATATGATAAATATCTTTTATTTTTTCTATAATTATACTTACTACAAAATTTTCGTTTTCCTTTATATAATCAAAGTTCACACCTGGTGAAATTATATCACTTACATATCTTGTAACTTTTGGAGGAAGCCCTTTTTGTTTTATCACAATAATTGTATATTTTTCTTCATCTATCAGCTTTTGAAGATATCTATCCATTGCATGATTTGGAAATCCAGCCATAAGAGGATTTTTATCATTAACTTCTATAATAGATTTATTTTTTCTAGTAAGTTGTATATTTAAAAGTTCTGCTATCTCTTTAGCTTTTCCAATTTTTCCACTCTCATATACTTCAAAAAAAGTACCTATTTCCATTAATACAAGTGGATTTGGATATTTTGTTTCAAAATACTTTTGTAAATCAAAATATATTTCTGTTAAAAGTTTATTTGAATTTAATATTTTATTAATCATTTTTACCTTTGTAATATTCCTCTAATAATTCATAACTTTCTTTAATTTTCATAAACTTTTTATTATAAATTTTTTTAATAAGTTCTGGCTTATTTGAATGTAAATCTGGATGATATTTTTTTGCCAATCTTTTATATTCTTTTTTTATATTATCAAATTCATAAATACTAGTAGCACCAAAAATATCTAAAGCATTTCTTATTTTTGCTAAATACTCTTTGATACTACCTTCTACACTATAAGTTCTATGTGAAAATTTAAAATCTGCATCATCTATAACAAAATCAACTTTATATCCCATAATTGAGTTTTTTTTACTCATTTCATATACTATTTCTTTAGAATTTTCATTAAAAGATATAATAAGCTTATCTTGATACATTTCTAAAATATGAAATAAAAAAAGCCCTTTTATATAATTATAAATAGATTTAATATGTTGAGAAAACTCTATACTAAACTCTTTTGATGATATTTTTTTTACCTCAATTTTCAATAAATTAGAAGCTGATACATAATATCTTTTTATTTTTATAGATACATTTTTTCTATAATTTAATGCTATTCTTTTAGAAATAGTATCATCTTTATGCACTTTTTTATGCATATTTATAAGTGTTTGTAATAGGAGTTTATGTTTTTTAATATTATCTTTATCAAAATAGATAAAATATTCGTTGTCTTTAATTTCAAGCTTATTAAATGAAAGTCTTATAAATTCTATAAACCCCTTCATCTTGAATCTAGAATCAATAACAACATCAATATTTTCATTTATATCTATTTCAAAAGTTTTATCCATTCTTCCTCGCTATAATTATACTTGCCATTGGTGGAAATAATCTTTTATGTTTAATTATTTCATAACCATCTAAACACTCAATAATCTCTTTATCTGTTATATTTTTTATCATTTTATCAAATTTTTTATAACTTTCATACTCTCCAGTAATCAAACCACCAATAATTGGCACAATTTTTGACATATAAAACATACTAAGCTTAAATAATATAGTATCACTCTTAGTTAATTCTACTATAGCAAAATATCCTCCATTTTTTAAATATTTATCTAAATTTTTTATTCCTTTTTGCATATCATCAAAATTTCTTACAGCCATAAATGCTGTAATAATATCTACTTTCTCTGGAATTTTAGCAGTTTCCGCAAAATTTTCTATAAATTCTACATTTTTATCTTTTAATTTATTTTTAGCAATTTTATTCATTTCAATGCTTGGATCAAGTAAATACATTTTATCAAAATCCATCGCTTTTGCCATATCACCTGTAGCACTTGCTACATCTAATAAAACTCCATTATCTATATGTTTTTTTATCTCTTTTACAAATATCTTTCTCCAAAATTCTTCTATTCCAAAAGAAACCACTTTTGTAGCAGTATCATACTTTTTTGCTAACTTTTCATATATCTCTACATTTTTCATCTATTTTCCTATAAAATTTTATTTGCTATTTTTTTACCTATTTTAATAATTTCAGAATGTTTATGAAAATCAAATGTATTAGCTATTGAGCTTGGAATTTGTATTAAAATATCTGGTTGATATTCATAAACCCTTAAATTATAAATATATTTCATCATTAAATCAATAGATAAAGATTGAATATCATTTTTTGTAGCAAAAAAACTCCTCCACATACTCTCTAGTAAACTACTAGAATAATTTACTTTATATTTAGAATATATATTAGAATTCACATCTACAGCTATTGTCAAATCTGCTTCATTTCCTAAAGTAGGAGCTACTGGTAAGATATTTAAAACTCCTCCATCCACTATAATATCCCCTCTTTTAGTGATAAAAGGTTTAAAATAACCAGGTATTGCTGTACTCCCCTTTAGTGCATCATAAAAAGATCCATTTTGAAACCATATCTCTTTTTGTTGTGTAAGATTTGTAGCGACTGCAGTAAATTTAATTTGCATATCTTCAATATTTATATCACCAAAATTTTCTTTCATTTTATCATATAAAAAACCCAAATCTATAAATCCATTTTGTAATGAATGTTTTAAATTTATATCTAATAATTTTATTATATCAAATAATGATTTACTAGTTATCCATTTTTCATATGCTTCTAACTTACCATATGCTTCAAGACCACCTATTAAAGCTCCCATAGAAGTTCCTGAAATTGAACTTATTTCATACCCTTTTTCTTTTAATACCTTAATAACCCCTATATGAGCAAATCCTCTAGCACCACCACCTGAGAGAACTAAATTTATTTTTTTCATATTATCTCCCAAAAATAGTTATATCTTCATCTTGTTTAATATAAATTGTATCAAATTCTTCATCTATTTTAAAATTATCTCTATTTATAAATTTATTAGGATTTACCATAAAAACTTTCCAATCGATTTTATCTTTTAGATGTTTATATAGATTTTCTCCACCCTCTATCATTATAAATTTATACTTATCCATTATATCTAAACTATCACTTATATACACTTTTCTATTTTTCACATTAAAAAGAGGAATTGTTTTATCAAAATTTTTATCTTTAGAATAGATTAAGATATCTGGGGCTTTTCCATTTATAAGTCTTGCATCAAGTGTAGGTCTATCAACTCTTACAGTCTCACCACCTATTACAATTAAATCTAATTTATCTCTTACTTGATGCACCCATTTTAGAGTTTCTTTTTTAGTAATATACCCTCCAGTATAAACACCATTTAAACTAAAAGCAAATTTAAAAAATATAAATCTCTTTTGCCATTTTATAAAAGGTTCTATCAAGTCATAACATCTTTTATCATTTACAACTTCTACTTCAATTCCAGCATTTTTTAGCATCTCAACTCCACCACTATGAGTAGAGATTGGGTCTAACCACCCTATTACAACTTTTTTTGGTTTAATAATACTTAGTAGATTTGCACACGATGGAGTTTTACCTATATGAGAGCATGGCTCAAGTGTTACATACATAATTGAGTTATTAAAAAAATTATTGTGATTTTGGATTAAATATTCGTGAATTTCTTGTGAGGTTTGTAACTCTGGTGTAGAATGAAAAGCACTAAAAGCTTCCCATAAAACCTCAACTTCTGCATGAGGATTTCCAGCTTTTTTGTGAGCATTTACAAAAATTTGATTGTTTATTATTAGTGTAGCTCCAACTGCTGGATTTGGATAAGTTAGGAATTGATATTCCCAAGCCTTATCAAGTGCCAATTTAAAATAGTCTATTTCCATTCAAAATAAGTTCTTGCTTTCTTAATTTTATCAAGAGGAATTATTTTATTTTTTACATTTATTCTTTGTTTTTCTTCATCAAAATCTTGAAGTTTTCCTATAATTTTACTTCCATCATCAAGTTTTAATTTTACCATTTCACCTACTGACATTTTAAAATGCTCAGGTGTTTTAAGAGGTCTTTCAATTCCTGGTGAAGATACTTCTAAAAAATAAGCATCATCAGTATTATATTCTACATCAAAAATTGGTGAAATAATTCTATTAATTTCAGCACATTCATCAAGATTTACACTACCACCATCTTGTTTTTGAATAAAAATTCTATAATATTTATGACCATCTTCTTCTGTGTTTTCTATATCATAAAGTCTAAATCCATTATCTTCTACGATTTGTTTTATAATTTCTCTCATTTCTTACCTTTACAAATATAAATTGCTATTAAAATAATACTACTAATAATATGTTCAAATTCCTCTTCTGGAATATGTTCAATATCTTTATTTGTCAATGTTGTATCAGCAAGTAATAATAATACTAATAAATTAACTACTTTTTCATCTTTAATAGTTTTTAATAAATATTCTTTAATCTCTTCATTTGTATTAAATTTTGTAATATTTAAACGATACTTTAAAAAAATCAAATCTATTACATTTGAAATAAACATTTTAAGTTCTTTTTGAAGTTCTTCTGGCTCATGATTTAAAATAAAATCAACCAGTTCAATAACTTTATGATGTAAACTTAATTCTTTTTCAATATCCATAGAATGAAAATAAGATATCATAAAATCATAAAATTTTTTATAATCTTTTTTTATCTCTTCATAATTTTCTCTATTTTTATACGATTGTATTAAATCTTCAAATGTATCTATAGTTTCATCTATACAATTCAAAAGAACATAAAAAACTTCTCTTGAAAAATATAAATTATGTTTTTTTAATAAATCAGAATATTCTGTCATTTTTTTATCTTTTCAAAAAGTTCTTCCATTTTATTTTCTTTTTCTAAAAGAGTATCAAATGTATAAGTAAATTTTGGTACTTTATACCATCCTGTACTTTCTAAACAATATCTTGAAATCATCCCATTTGCTTTTTTTAAAAGTTTTAAAGCCTCTTTTTGTTCATCTTTAGTAAGAATAGATTTTTCAAGATATACTTTAGCATCACTAGCACCTTTGCTACACACTACATCTAATACTTGTAAAGAATTAACTCTACTATCATTAAGAGTTGAAAGAGCCTCATTTAGTAATTCTACTAAAATAGACTCTTTTCTTTGAACTTTAATACTTTTATTACTCAAATTTAGCCTTTTTCTCTGATTTTTTATAAACTTCTAAAATATCATATTCTTGATAGTCATTAAATCCTTCTATCATAATACCACAATCATTACCTTTAGTAACTTCTTTTACATCATCTTTAAATCTTTTTAGAGATGATATTTTACCATCATAAATAGTATCTTCACCTCTAATTACTCTAGCATATGCATCAGCATATATAGTACCATTCATTACCATACATCCAGCTACATTTTCTCCAGTTTTAGTAGGGAATATAGCTCTTATTTCCGCTTTACCTACTACTTCTTCTACAATTTCAGGACTTAACATTTCTGAAAGTTTATCTTTAATAAAGTCAATTAATTCATAAATAATATCAAAAATTTTAACTTCAATTCCTACTTGTTTTGCTTTTCTTTTTGCATCAGGAGTTTCTTTTACATTAAATCCTAAAATAATTGCTTTATTTTCACCAGCATCAGCTAATACTACATCATTTTCTGTAATATCACCAATTGCACTATCAAGTACTTGTACTCTTACTTCATCATTTTGAAGCTCTTCTAATGAATATTTAATAGCTTCTGCACTACCATGAGCATCAGCTTTAATAATAACTGGTAATTTTTTAATTTTAGATTCAAGCATCATTTTTTGTAAATCTTCTAAAGTAGCTTTAGTTGTTTTACTTCTTTCTTTATCTGTTAGATAATCTTTCCAATCAGTTGCATATTTTTTAGCTTCTTTATCATTTTTAACAGCTACTAAATAATCCCCTGCACTAGGTACTTCATTAAGTCCTACAATCTGTACAGGTTCACCTGGTTTAGCTTCTTTGATTTGTTTACCAAGATCATTAATTAAACTTCTCATTCTTCCATATGTAGTACCACATACTACACTATCACCTTTTTTAAGAGTACCATTTTGAATAATTACAGTTGCTACTGCACCTCTTCCTTTTTGAAGTTCACTCTCAATTACTACAGCTTTTGCATTTCTTTTTGGATTTGCTTTAAGTTCCATTATCTCAGCTTGAAGATTAATAGTTTCAAGTAATTCATCTATACCTTCACCAGTTTTTGCTGAAATTTTTACAAATTCATTTTCTCCACCCCAATCAGTTGGCATAATTCCAAATTCTGAAAGTTGAGTAGTTACTCTATCAGGATTTGCATCTGGTTTATCCATTTTATTTATAGCTATAATAATAGGTACACCTGCTTCTTGAGCATGTTTGATTGCTTCTCTTGTTTGAGGCATAACACCATCATCTGCCGCTACTACAATAATAGCAATATCTGTAATATTTGCTCCTCTTTTTCTAATAGCACTAAATGCTGCATGTCCTGGTGTATCAAGGAATGTGATTTTATGTCCATCTTTTTCTACCATATAAGCACCAATATGCTGAGTAATTCCACCAGCTTCTTTAGCTGCAACTCTTGAATTTCTTATTCTATCAAGTAAAGAAGTTTTACCATGATCAACATGTCCCATAATAGTTACAATAGGAGGTCTAGATACTAAATCTTTTTCATCATCTTCAACTGCATCATATTTACCTACATAATCAAATTCTTCAATAGGATTATAAAGTTTTACATCTACACCAAAATCTTCTGCAAGCATTTCAATATAATCACCATTAATAAAATCATTTTTATCAAGTTCTTCACCATATTCTCTAAATTTTTCTATTACATCTTGAAGAGGTTTTCCAATCTTTTCAGCTAATTCATAAACTCTTGTTTCAGATTGAACAATAATAGTACCTTGTTCTTTTACTTTCTTTTCATATTTTTTCTTTTTATTATCTTCTTTTGTAATAGTTCTTTTTCTATTATTATTTGTTTTTTTCTTAGGTCTTGGTTTATTTGGTTGTTTTGGTTTATCATCTTCAAGTTCCATCTTAATATCAACAAAAGAAAGGTCTAATAGTTCAACTTGATTTTCTTCAATAGTATTAATTTCAGCAATTTCTCTATTTATTTGAAGTTCACTTCCTTTTTCTTTTGCTGTTACAGGTCTTTTTGGTGCTTTTTTCTCTTTTTTTGGAGTTGGTGCAGATTTTGGTTTGTCTTGTTTTTTTTCTTTCTTAGGCTCTTCTTTTTTTTCTTCAGGTTTAGCTCTTCTAACTATCCTAATAGAACCTTTTTTTCTTATACTATTTGTTGTAGGTTTTTTCTCTTCTTCTTTTTTAGGCTCTTCTTTTTTTTCTTCTTTTTTTGGTTTTTTTTTTTTTGTAGGATTTTGAATGTATTCAGCTACTTTCATTGCATCTTGTGGTGTAATAGAACTATTTGCTGCCTTTACTTCCATTCCTAAATCTTTACAAATTTCTATAATCTCTTTTGAACTTTTTCCAAGTTCTGTTGCTACTTCTTTAATTTTAATCTTCATAAAATCACATCTCCTTTATTTTACTTATTACTGTTTTTATTGTTATTTTATCAATTTTGCAAATCTTTTGTATAATTTTATCTAATTTTTTATCATTTATACAATCTTTACAAATATAAAAACTTCTACCCATTCCAGAAAATTTAATAACATCATTTTCTTTACATTGAAGTCTTAACATTTCTGCTTGAGATAATCTATCTCTACATACTACACACATTCTAGTTATCAATGAAACACCTTAACCCCAACATTATCAAAATTTAAAATTTTTACATTAAATTCTGGAAAATATGATTTTAAAGCACTAAATACATTATATGCATCATCTCTATATACTAAATTAAAATATGTACTACCACTTCCACTAAGTGTAGACATTAAAGCACCTTCTCTTAAAGCAATTTCTCTTACTTTAAAAAGTTCAGGTACTGCTTTCATTCTTCCTTCTTGATGGATTTTGTCTTCTACTATATTTCTTAGTAATTCAAATTTTTCACTAAAAAATGCTGCTGTTATCATAGAACTACTTGAGATATTAGTTACGATATCTTTTAGACCATATTGATCTTTTAAAGTAGTTCTTGATTGATTTGTTGAAATTGGTTTATTTGGTATTACTACTACCGCTTTTACCAAATTTGGTACATATTTTTTAAGAAAATACACTTTATTCTTTTTTAATTTTGCCACACAAAATCCACCTAATGTTGCAGGTGTTATATTGTCTGGATGATGTTCATAACTCAAAGCATAATTTAAAATTTTATCTTTTTTATATGGAATTTCAGCCATTTCATATGCTGCTGTAATGGCTGCTACTATTAAAGCACTACTACTACCAAGTCCTCTTGAAATAGGTATTTTATTATTAAAAATATAATGACAAGTTGGTGTATGTCCTGTTAAGTTTTTAAAAACTTCACTAAAAATATTTACAAACATATTATTTGGTAAAGTTTTTAAATAACTTGCATTTTCACCATAAATTTCTATTTTTTCAACTTCACTAAATTTAATCTCAACTTCATTTCTTAAGTTTAATGAGATACCTAAAGTATCAAATCCTGGTCCTAAATTAGCACTTGTTGCTGGTGTTGATATTAACATTTTCTTCCTTACACTGCATTTAATATATATATCGGACTAACCTCTTTTGAAAAGTCTGAATAATTTAAACTTTTTGGTAATTCAAACTCTTTAGTCGGTTTAGTTTCTTTTAATGTAATTGTATCATTTTCTTTTACAAAATATCTATTTCCTATCGCTTTTATTGGAGAATTATCATTAAAATAAAAACCATCTTGACTTAATAGATTAATATCTTGAGTAATCTGTAGTGTTTTTAAGAAAATATAAGTAAGTTTGATAGACATATAGCTACCAGGTCCGTTAGAATAAATAATATTTTTTACTTTATAAGTTTTTAAAATTTCATCAAAAAAAGATGGTAAAAAATCACTTGTCATTTCATTGCTTTCAATAACTTTAAATAATCTACCATCTTTATAAAGTCCTATTTTTATAGGACTAGAAATAGGAATAATAACTACATCAATAACTTGTTGCAATACTAAACTCTTTTATAGTTTCTGGCATTTCAATAATTTCATAATTTTCACTATTAGCAAAAATAGCTTTTGTTAATAAATGATTTAAATGATGTCCACTAGCTACTGCTTCATAATCACCTATAAAATTATATCCAAGTAATCTCATATCACCGATAGCATCTAATATTTTATGTCTTACAAATTCATCATTATATCTTAGGTTTTCATTTAAAATCTTTTTATCATCTAATACAATCGCATTTTCTAAACTTCCACCAAGAGCTAAACCTTTACTTCTTAAATATTGAATCTCTTTTAAAAATCCAAATGTTCTAGCTTTAGCAATCTCTTCTATATAATTTTTTGTAGAAAAATCAAATTTATATACTTGTTTTCCAATAGCTGGATGAGGAAAATTTATTTCAAATTTAAAACTTGTTGTATTACTTGGAGATACTTTAGCTAATTTACCATCCATTTCAATAGAAACTTCTTTTTTAATCTTTAGAAACTTTTTATTTTTATTTTGCTCTGCTATTCCTGCTTCTTTTAAAAGTAAACAAAAACTTATACTACTTCCATCCATTACAGGAATTTCATCATTATCTAAAACAATTCTTAAATTATCTATTCCAAAAGCAGTAAGTGCACTCATTAAATGCTCAATTGTAGAAATAACAACTCCATTTTTACCTATTACTGTAGCCATTTGAGTATCTACTACATATTCTTTAGCTACAGGTATAGACACAGCTTTATCACTTCTATAAAATACTATTCCCATATCTTCATCTAAAGGTTCAAGCCTTAGTTTTACTGGTACACCTTTATGAAGTCCTATTCCTACTACTTCTACTGCTTTTTTTATAGTTCTTTGTTTCATTAAATTTCCTTTATTCCATCTTTCGAAATAAACGATAATCTGTCTATTTCTGGAAGCTCTGTATTATTAAATATAATCGTCCCTTTTTGAGATTTTTTAACTATCATATATTCACCATCACAAATAACTGTACCAAAAACTTCTCCAAATATTTCAATCTCTTTATTTGAATATATTTTTGCCCCAGCATTGATATTATTTAAAAAAACCAATTTATTTTCAGTTCTTATTTCAAATCCGCTTCTTATAATTTTATCAAAAATTTTAGTTTTTGTCGAATTTGTTTCTTTTTGTACTATTTTTTCTACTACTTTTTCAATAATTTTAACTTCAGTTTTAACCTCTTTTTCCTCTTCTAAAGGTTCATTAGTACCATCAAATTCGGCTTTTACAAATCTAACTTCAAAAGGTTTATTTTGAAAATATTCTTTTATTTTTTCATTATTTGTTTTTACAGTTAAAAGAAATCTTTTTAATAAAATTCCTTTTTTTTCTATAAAATTAACAACTTTATCATAATCATCACTAATTATTTCAAAAACTCTAACACTTTTCTGTTTAGTTTTCATCTATTAATAATCCTTTTAGCTTTTATTATCACTCTTGTAATATTATCTCTTATCCAATGAGAATCCATCCATTCAAGTGGCTCTACAGGAATTCCTTGTACATATATTCCAAAATGTAAATGATCTCCAAATACTGCTCCTGTTGCACCAGTACGAGCAATAATTGTTCCTCTTGAAACAGAACTTCCTTTAGATACATTAAATACACTACAATGTGAATAAGTTGATACAAGCCCTAGTTTATGATAAAGTGCTAAAGTATTTCCATATATTCCATTAAATCCAGCAAAAATTACTTTTCCTTTATTTGAAGCATATATTTTAGTATGAATTAAATTTGCCATATCAATCCCTTTATGGATTGCTGAGCTAATTTTTTCTCCATTATAATAATAACTTCTCATCTCACCATAACTTGCTTTTTTTGCATATCTTTTTAATGGTTTAAACGGTAAAATATAAAATTTATTGATTTGTTTATCTAAAATCACATTTGTAATTTTATATAATTTTTCTTCATTTCTTTTTCTTAAAACTTCATTTACTTTTTTAAATATTTCTACTGGATTATTTGGAACACTCATTCCAACTTTTTGAAGTAAAGGAATAGCAACCATTTTAATAAATCTATCATTTATTCTAATTTTAGCATGTGGATATTTAGCATTTCTCCATCTCATTGGAATATGTGAAATAGAAATATTTCCTGCTTCATCTTTTGCTATTAAGTCAGCACTAAATGTTTTATAACTATATGGCCATGCAAGTAATGAAATAAAATACCCTTTTTTATAAAAAGGTGTTAGTTTAAATTTTATAAAATTATTAGGATTATCTCTTTCACTTATTTTAATATAAGCTTCTTTTAAATTCTCATCACTAACTTTTACTATAGCAATACCACTTCCTCCTCTTTTCATAGCATAATTATTATTAATAACTTCTGTCATAGGTGAGATTGTATCTATTTTAAATATTTTTTCTTTAGATACTTGATTTCCTGCAAAATAGTTCCATTTTGAATTATCTACAGCTTCTACTTTTATTTGAATATTTTTTCCTTTAATAGGATAAAATTCTGGTAACTTCACATTAATAGCTATATGTTTTTGTACTTCAGATGGAGCAAACATCTCTTTTTTTAATACTTTTGCTTTACCATCATTAATAATTACCACTTTATAAAATTTAATTCCACTTTCATCATCAATATCAATCTCAAGTTTATCTCTTAAATTCCAATATTCTCCATGATTAAAAGTTATCTTAGGAGGGATTCTCTCAAAAGTTGGAGAAAAATAAACATATGCTGGAAGAGCTAAAACTAATACTAAAAATAAAATACCTATAAACTTTTTCATAATTCTCCTTTAATATCTTCTAAAAGCATATTTTTTATTTCACTAAATGTTTTATTTGTAATTGTAGCACCACTCGCTCTGATGTGTCCACCACCACCATATTTTACAGCGATTTTACTTACATCCACATAATTTTTACTTCTTAAACTAACTTTAATAGCACCATTTTCTTCTTCTCTAAGCATAATAGCAACTTCTACTGTTTCTAACTTTCTTACCATATTAACTAAACCATCAGTATCATCTTTTACTGCACCTGTTTTAGCCATAAGCTCATTTGTAACCTCAACTATACCAACTTTTCCTTCTAAAGAAAGTTCAAGTGTATCTAAAGCTTTTGCTAAAAATCTAAGACGAGATAATCTATCTCTTTCATAAAGCATTTTTGATACAAATTCTGGACTTGCTCCACATTTAACAAGCTCACTTGCTACTCTAAACACTTCACTTGTTACACTTTCATATTGGAAATTACCTGTATCTGTCACCAATGCTGTATAAATACAAGTAGCACTATCTTTGTCAATAGCTACATTATTTGCTTCTAAGATATTAAATATTACTTGAGAAGTTGAAGCTGCATTTTCAATCAAATTAATATCACCATAATTTGTATTTGAAATATGATGGTCTATATTTATTAAAAAACTTGGTTTTTCTTCAATTCCTAATCTATCAAAACTACCACAATCAAAACTAATCATTAAATCTATTTTTTTAGGTAATGTTTTTGTTACTTTGTCATAATTTGGTAAAAAATCTAAATAAGGTGCTAAATCTGTCATATTTACAACTTTAACATTTTTACCCATATTTTTTAAAATATTATACATACTAAGACTACTTCCCAGTGCATCTCCATCAGGATTTACATGAGAAATTAAAACTATATTATCACTTTCATTTATTTTATTCCATATTTTTTTATACATTATTTATCCTTTTGATTTAACCAAACCACCCTTCCATCAGCATATTGCTTTTGTCTAGGTCTTTTTAATTCTTTTGCTATTATATCATCATAAGCCCATTTTTTTAAGGTTTTTTTAATAATTTCATCATCTAATTGCTGTTTTTCATACATCTTTTTTGCCATTCTTTGTCTTTGAGCTTCATAAAGAATAATTCCTGCACTTACACTAACATTTAAACTTTGTGTCATTCCATTCATAGGGATAATTACTTTTTTTGTAGCATTATTTAAACTCTCATTACTTACACCATTTAACTCATTTCCTAAAACTATTAAAGTAGGAATAGTATAATCTACTTCTCTAAAATCTATACTATCATCATCAAGTGCTGTGACAACTATTTGATAATCTTTCATATTTGTATAAAATTTTTCTATATCATCTATATATTCATTAAATACCCAGTTATGAGCTCCCATAGTAATATTATCATTTAATTTTTGATTTTTTTCATGTCTATAATACATTTTTCCTATATTTACAGCATCACAAGTTCTAGTGATAGCAGAGAGATTATGATTTGAATATACATTATCTAAAAAAACTCTTAAATCATTTTGCCTTGAAGCTAAAATTTGCTTCATTTTATTTAATCTTTCTTCATTGACTAAATACATATTTTAACCTTTTAAAATAGTATTCACTTTTTTTACTATAAAATCTACAAACTTATCATCATCATTTACAACTTTTGATACTTTATATTCTATATTTAAATCTTTTGCCTGATGAGCATATTCAATAGCAAGTTCTAAATCTGTCTCTGAATTATCAATAATAAAACTCATAGGATAAACTAATACTTTTTGATTTTTAAACTCTTTTAATTTATCATCCAAACTAGGCTCAAGCCACTTCATAGGTCCTACTTTTGATTGATATGCTAAATTTATAGATTTGAATTTAATACCATTTTTTTGTAACATATCTGATAAGATTTTTACATGTTCATTTATCTCTTTTTCGTAGCTATCACCTTTTTTTACAATCTTTTGAGGTAATCCATGTGCTGAAAAAATTAAATTCACATCTTCACTATTCCACTCTTTTAAAGTATTTAATATTTTATCTATTACAATTTGATTATATTTTTCATCTTTATAAAAATTTCTAATTTTTATAGTTTTTATCCCTTCTACATCATCAAAACTAGACTCTGTAGTAGTAGTAGAATATTGAGGATATAAAGGAAATAAAATAGCTTCTGTAATATTATTATCTTTTATTACATCTTTAGCTCTAGGCGATGTATATCTCATTACACTAAATGTAGGAATATCAATCTTTTGATTTACTTTTTTTACTAAACTTTCTGTGTGTTTATAAATAGGACTACCACCTATTAATTCATAATTTTGCCATACTTTTTTATATCTTAAACTACTTATTATTGGTGCTAAAATATATCTTATAGGTGATGAGATTATTCTTTTATCACTAAACATATTATACAAAAACTCTTTTAATTCTTTTTCATCTCTTGCTCCACCCATATTCATTAAAAATAATGCTCTCAAATCAAACTCCTAAGACTTTTTTCTAAATTATTATATTTAAAATTATACCCTAATTCTAACAACCTTTTTGGCTTCATTGCTTGATTTGAAAGCAATACTTCACTTGCTTCACCAAAAATTAATTTTAAAACAAATTCTGGCATAGGCAAAATAGTAGGTCTATTTAAAACTTTACCTAAAGTTTTTGTAAATTCTAAATTTGTTACAATATCTGGACTACTAACATTTAAAATTCCATCTATCTTATTTTTTATAACAAAATCATAAATATTTATTAAATCTTTTATATCAATCCATGTAAATTTTTGTGTACCATTTCCTATAATTCCACCTAATCCTAATTTAAAAGGAAATAACATCCGTTCTAATGCACCTCCATTTCCTAAAACTACTGGAAATCTAAAAATAGTAGTAAGCTTATTACATTTTAAAGCTTCATCTTCCCAATCTTTTGCTAAAGTTGCTAAAAAACCTTCTCCACTTAGAGAATTTTCATCACATTCACATGGATTTTTATAATATCCTATTGCTGATGTTGATATAAAATGTTTTACATTAGAATTATTTATAATATCTACAACCGTTTTAGTTGTATCTATTCTAGAAGAATAAAGTATTTTTTTATATTTTTCACTCCATCTTTTTACAATAGGCTTACCTGCTAGATTAATAACAACATCACAATTTTTAATTTGATTAATTTGATTGAAATTTTTAGAAGAAATAATTATAGGATTATTAAAGTTTTTAGCTAAATAGCTTCCAACAAATCCTGTCCCACCTATAATAGCTACTTTCAAAATATACCTTTTTTAAGGAATTATATCATAAAAAGGGATAAGAAGAAGGAAAGGGGGGAACCTTCTTCAGTATAAAAATAAAAATGAAAAAAATAAAATGGGGGGGGAGGGATATCAATAAAAAATAAATATATAATGGTGGTCGCTACTGGGCTCGAACCAGTGACCCTCAGCTTGTAAGGCTGATGCTCTCCCAACTGAGCTAAGCGACCTTTTTGTTTGGCGTCCCCTAGGAGATTTGAACTCCTGTCGCCGCCGTGAAAGGGCGGTGTCCTAGACCCCTAGACGAAGGGGACACATATATATTTATTATACACTACAATTAATATAATACACCAAAAATAAACTTACCCTTAAATTTAATTTTGATTTTATAAAATTGAAGTGGTGACCCGTGTTGGATTCGAACCAACGGCCCATTCCTTAAAAGGGAATTGCTCTACCGACTGAGCTAACGGGTCATTAAATGGCGGAGCTGACGGGACTCGAACCCGCGGCCCTCGGCGTGACAGGCCGATACTCTAACCAACTGAGCTACAGCTCCATTTAATGATGGTGGTCGCTACTGGGCTCGAACCAGTGACCCTCAGCTTGTAAGGCTGATGCTCTCCCAACTGAGCTAAGCGACCAATTTAAAATGGTGATCCCTACGGGATTCGAACCCGTATCGCCGCCGTGAAAGGGCGGTGTCCTAACCGTTAGACGAAGGGACCAACCTTAGTTTTTAGGACTATTATATTTCATCTTTCGATGTTTCACTATTAAAATGGTGACCCGTGTTGGATTCGAACCAACGGCCCATTCCTTAAAAGGGAATTGCTCTACCGACTGAGCTAACGGGTCATTAAATGGCGGAGCTGACGGGACTCGAACCCGCGGCCCTCGGCGTGACAG
>Ga0256843_1000334_pt1 | contig 40443 bp, 39 predicted proteins | sample AlvinellametaG_FD_191572 | JGI IMG/M metagenome (GOLD analysis project Ga0256843, IMG submission 191572) | Pompeii worm associated microbial communities from hydrothermal vent at the East Pacific Rise, Pacific Ocean - Alvinella | ecosystem: Host-associated > Annelida > Integument > Unclassified ...
TTTCCACATCTTTGTCCGCTTTGCCTAAAAGAGCCGGAATTGCGGCTTTTTGAGTAATTGAATTTATATTTGAGGTCATTTGTGATTGGAGTTTTACCATAGCTTTTATCAAATCTTTGTTTTTACTTGCAAGATATCCGAATCTCCAGCCGGTCATCGCGTGGGATTTGCTAAGACCGTTAACGGTAATAGTGCGGTTTAACATATCTTCGTTAATACTTGCTGTTGCGCAGAAATCTCCTTCGTAAATAAGTTTTTCATACATTTCGTCACTTACAACCCAGATTTTAGTCTCTTTTAATATTTCGGCGAGTTTTTGCAGTTCTTCTTTGGAATATACCGCACCCGTCGGATTGCTTGGAGTTGTTAAAATCAACATTTTCGTTTTTTCCGTTATCGCGTTTTTAAGCATTTCTGGTGTAATTTTAAAGCCGGTGGTTTCGTCTGTTTGAATGGTGATTACGTCGCCGTCGTGATATTTTACAAGCTCGGGATACGTAACCCAGTAGGGAGAAGGTATAATAACTTCGTCTCCTTTGTCTATTAAACAAGCCATAATATTAAACAAAGACTGTTTTGCTCCGTTGCTAACGATAATTTCGTCTTGCGTATAAGAGAGATTGTTGTCGTTTTTTAATTTTATTCTGATAGCTTCCAATACTTCCGGAATGCCGGCGACGGAAGTATATTTCGTAAATCCTTCGTTAATAGCCTTAATCGCTTCCTCTTTTATGATTTGAGGAGTGTCAAAGTCCGGTTCGCCCGCACTAAATGCCAAAATATCGCGTCCGGCTTGTTTTAATTCTCTTGCTTTTTGCGAAATTGCGATTGTTAAAGAGGGTGAGAGTTTATCGATTCTTTGAGAAAACATAATAAGCCTTTTTTACGTAATTATATAATAAATTTAGCTCTATTAGATGTAATTTTTTGGTAAAATATCGTAATTAAAAAAAAGGACGAATAAAATGTTAAAAAATCTCACGATTAAACAAAAACTTCTTTTAACGGTCGGTTTGCCTCTTGTATTTTTGGTACTGTTTTCTTTTTATTTGATTTATAACGAATATCAACAACTACAAAAAGAAAAAACGTTTCAAAAAGTATTGGTTTTAACCGTTAAATATATGTCAAACGCGCTTATCGAACTGCAAAAAGAGAGAGGCTTAAGCACCGCTTATATCGCAAGCGGAGGAAAAAAGTTCAAAGTCCAGCTCCAAAGACAGCGAGCGATTACGGATAGAAAAATAGCCGCTCTTAAAGAGTATATCGATAAAATTCACTTAAAAAACCTTGATATCTATATGTATAAAGAATACAACAAAGCGTTTGTTTTGCTTCAAAAATTACCGACGGTTAGAAAGAAGGTAGATGATTTGCAAATTAACGTTTTGAATATGATCGATTACTATTCGTCCATAACGCATACGCTTTTAAATACTAAAGATAGCGTGCTAAAATATTTTATTAATAACGAAATTAGCGAAAAGCTTAATAAATACTATAAAATATTGCATGTAACCGAAAACGCCGGAAAAGAGAGGGCTTATATCGCTTATATGCTGACAACTTCGAAAATCAATAAAAGCATTTTAATGGCGTGGAGCAATGTCGTATTGAGACAAAAGAGTCTTTTAAGAGATATCCCGACCGTAGCGAGTGAGGTTGATACTTATAATAAAAAAATCGAAGAGATTAGAAAACATTTTTATACCATACCAAAAAAAGTAGCCATTATTTCTAAAATAAAAGACAATATCGGTTTTGGCGGGCTTATTCATAACTTTAAAAATTACGTCTTAAGAGGCGATATAAAATACGCAAAAAAATTTGATACTCAATATCAAAAACTTTTAAAAGAGATTCAAGAGTATAAAAAACTTGGTGTAACAAAAGCCGAAAGCGAAGCATTGGATAAACTCCAAAGTGTATTTACTCAATATAAAGAGGGATTAAGCAAAATAATTAAAGCTAAAAAAGATGGTCTTAATATCTCTGAAGTCGATAAACTTGTAAAAGTCGACGATACCCCGGCTATGCAAGCGCTTAAAGTTTTAAGCGAAGGAGAAATAGTAAACAATATCGACCCTCAAACGTGGATTAAAATATCTACGGCAAGAATTAACGCTTATAAAAAAATAGCCGACCAAATCGGCAAACAGCTAATTCACGAAATAGAAGATAAAATATCTCAAACGTATAAACAAATTATTATAATTACTTCTTTGACCGTATTGTTGATTGTAATTGTAATAGTTATAGCCGTCAGTATGGCAAAATCGCTTGCCGATTCGATTGAAGAACTTAAAAACGGAATGCTCGATTTCTTTAGATTTCTCAATAGGGAAAAAAGCGAAGCTAAAAAACTTGCGATTAATACGAACGACGAGCTCGGTATAATGGCTAAAGTAATCAACGAAAACATCGTAAAAATAGAGGATAATTTAAAACAAGACGCCGAAATGATAAAAGGGCTTGTTAGAGAAGTGGAAAAAATGAAAAGGGGCGTCCTTGAAGGACGAGTCGATGAAAAAGCAGCTAATCCTGAGCTTGAAAAAGTGAGAATTTTATTTAACGAAATGCAAGACGCTTTAGAAAAAATTATTGGTCTTGACGTTAATAATATGGTTTATGTTTTAGACGAAGCGATGAATAAAGATTTTACCAAACGTATTCAAAAAGCGATAGGAAAAGTCGAAATCGCTGTTAATAGTGTGCTTGATACGATTGTGGAATTTTTGAAAACAAATAAAGACAACGGCGATATGTTACTAAAAAAAGCTAAAATATTGAAAAATGAAATGAATCAACTAAAAGAATTCGCAAGAGAAACCTCTAAAGAGTTGACCTCCATTTCAAAAGAGATGCAAGGCTTAAATAACGAAATCATAGAAATTTCCGACCAAACCAAAACGGTAGTAGACCAATCCGAAGATATTAAAAATATAGTCAGCATTATTCAAGAAATAGCGGACCAAACGAATCTATTGGCACTTAACGCCGCAATAGAAGCGGCAAGAGCCGGCGAACACGGCAGAGGATTTGCGGTTGTTGCGGACGAAGTTAGAAAACTAGCCGAAAAAACTCAAAAATCTCTTAGTGAAATAGATGCAAGTATTAACGTTTTAAGTCAATCTATTGCCAATATCGGTGAAGCTATTATGAACCAAACGAGTTCAATTTCCAATACCACACTTCAAATAGAAGAAGTCAGCACCAAAATAAATCAAATGGAAGAGATGGTAAAAGATGTTGATACTATTTCCGAGGAAGTTAACGAAATGGCTAACACCATGATAAAAAATGTTGAGGAGAATAAATTTTAATTAACGGTTTTTGAGAGCTTCTAAATAGTCTCTGTATTTTTTCTCTATCTTCTCGTCTTTTTCTATAATGTTTTTGTCTTCTTTAATCAGCGCTTCTTCCAATACTTTTATTCTATCCATTAAATACTCGAAAAGCTCTTTTTCGATATCGGGAAGTTTGTTGTGAGCAAGGGGCGAGTAATCTTTTCTTTTTATGACTTTGCCCGGAATTCCTACGACTGTAGAATTTTTAGGGACGTCTTTTACCACTACCGAATTGGCTCCTATTTTACTACCTTTGCCTATTGTGATATTACCTAATATTTTTGCTCCGGCACCGATAGTTACGTCGTCTTCTATGGTAGGGTGGCGCTTTCCGGGATTTAAACTCACGCCGCCAAGCGTTACGCCTTGGTAAATGGTTACGTTGTCGCCTATAATTGCTGTTTCTCCGATAACCACGCCGATTCCGTGGTCTATAAAGACGTTTTCACCTATGGTGGCACCCGGGTGAATGTCGATATTGGTAAAAAACTGATTCAACGCCATAATAAATCTTGCAAGTCGTTTGAATTTGCGTTTGTATATCGCATTTGCGATGCGGTAATTTACAAGAGCCCAAACACCCGGATACGCATAAAAAAGCTCTATGCCGTTTTTAAAAGCAGGGTCTCTGTCTTTAACAGCCAAAAAATCTTTTTTGATTTTACTTAACAAACTCACCGATAGCCTTTTTTATTCTAAAATTTATTGCTTCTATGGTTAAATTTGAAGGTATCAATTGATAAGGAATTTCGAGTCTGTTGCACGTATCTATCATATTTTGCTGTATGTTTAATAGATAATCGATTCCTCTTTTTTCGATATTGTCGTGCGATTTTTTAGAGAGTCTTTTGATAAGCGTTTCTTTTTCAAGAGTTAAAATAAATACGTAATTTGGGAATATCCCCTCCGTTGCGAATTTGTTGAGATTTACCAATAAATCGAAATCAAAAAATTCCATCGCATATGCAATGCCGCTTATAACGCTTCTATCGCTAATTATGAGTTTATTCAAATTGGGCTTTACCACTTTTTGGATAGTTTCGGCTCTGTCGGCAAGAAATAAAAAAAGTTCCGCTTTTTTGGAAATATCGTCGTTAAATATGATGTTTCTTATTTTTTCCCCAAGTTTTGTGAAGCCCGGTTCTTTTAAAAAAACGGCGTTAAATTCTTGTTTTAGAAGCTCTATTTGCGTAGATTTACCAGCCGTATCGATTCCTTCGAGAGCTATATACATGTTAAATCCTTTAATATTTCTTCCGGGACAAGGTGATTTACCTCTCCTTGATATTTTAAAATAGTCCTAACAACCGATGAAGAAATAAACGCATTATTGAGATTAGGCATTAAGTAAATCGTATCTATTTCGTTATCTAACGATTTGTTTGCATATCCCATTTGCAATTCGTATTCGAAATCGCTAACGGCTCTAAGCCCTCTTATAATTATTTTGGCGTTTTGAGATTTGGCGAAATTTACAAGCAATGAATCAAAGCTTGTGACTTCAACTTTTTGGAATTTAGAGGTCGCTTTTTTCATCATGTCGACTCTTTTATCCAAGTCAAACATCGTGTTTTTATCTTTATTATCCGCTACCGCTACTATTATTTTATCAAATATTTTACATGCTCTATTGATAATATCCAAATGTCCGTTTGTTACCGGGTCAAACGTGCCGGGATAAATAGCTTTAGTATACATCATTTCCACCTTTTAAAAAGCTCGTTTTCGATTCCTGCTGCATCAAACCATTTGCCTATTAGAAAGTTTTCTATATCTTCTATGGTTTTGGGTTGATTGTAATAGGCTAAAAGAGGCGGTGCTATTACGACGTTTTGAATACGAGAGAGAGTTAGCATATGTTGGAGATAAATTTCGCTAAAAGGCATTTCTCGCGGGGCTATAATTAGCTTTTTTTTCTCTTTTATGGCTACTTGCGCCGAACGAGTTATAAGATTGTCCGCAATTCCAAGAGCGATTTTTGCTAACGTATTCATACTGCAAGGCACTATAAAGGTAATATCTATTCCAAAACTACCGCTTGCCGGAGGTGCGGCTATATCGTCGTTGAGATAAATATTTTCTTCTTTTTCCAAAACGGTAGACGCATTGGTGCTTATAATAAGATGTCTTTCGTATTTTGAAGGTATTAAATTGTATAGTTTTAATCCAAGTTTCGTTCCGCTTGCACCGCTTATGCATACGAGAATTTTCATTTTATTATCACCTCGCCTTTTTTATCCGCTACGCCTTCATAGACGTTGCCTTTGATTCTGACTTTTACTGTATCGTTTGCGTTTGCGTCGTTTAAGGCTTTACCTTTTGAATAAACGTCTATCGCGTCGTTAGAAAATATTACGCTGACTGTCTGGTCTTTTAAAATCAGAGGCTTTATTTTTGTATTGGATTTATTGATAACGGCATTTTTGGAGATTATTTTGGACGCTATGAGATTGTCCGATATCGTTGAAAGGGGAGTCGAATAAAAACTTCTAAACGGCACCATCTCAAACGTTACATTCGGTTTTATGAGTTGATTTACCTTTATTATGTCGGTTGCTTTATAAACACCGATTTTTGCTTTTATTTTGTAAAAATAGTATTTACCGTCTATTATGATTGTCGAGGAGGGTAGTTTATAATTGGCGAGTTTAAAGTCGATTTTTGCATATTTTTTTGGAAACGGTTTATTTGAGGAGATAGATTCGATGTTTATATTAGGATAGTGCTCTTTATAAAATTTTATTATTTCTTCTTTTACGTCGGCAAATAGAAAAACGGCTAAAAAAAGAAGACTAAAGTAGCGCATGACTCAGCACTTCTTCTATTCGTTTTACCGATATTATCTCAAGACCGTCTTTAACTTCTTGCGGAATGTCCTCAAGGTCTCTTTGATAGTTTTTTTCGGGAATTAAGACGGTTTTTATTTTGGCTTTATAAGCGGCGATTAGTTTTTCTTTCAATCCTCCTATTGGCAAAACGTCACCTGTTAGCGTTATTTCTCCGGTCATTGCAATATCGGCTTTTACTTTTTTATTGGTAAATAAACTCGCTATTGCGGTTGTCATCGTTATACCGGCACTTGGTCCGTCTTTTGGTATGGCGCCTTCGGGGACGTGTATGTGTATATTGTATTTGGAATAAATAGGGTCTTTTGAGTTGTTGTTTTGAGAAACTTTGAGTTTTTTGCTGTCAATTAATACTTTAATAAGAGTATATGCGATATGAGCCGACTCTTTCATAACTTCACCGAGTTGACCCGTTAATATCACTTGACCTCTGCCTCTATATTTTACAGCTTCTACTTTTAATACGTCTCCTCCCACCGGGGTCCAAGCAAGTCCGTTTACCACTCCTACTTTATCTTTTTTATCTACCGTGTCGATACCGAAGTAGCCTTTGTCAAGGTATTCTTGGAGATTTTTTATGCTTATTCTCACTTTTTCTTTACCGTTTAAAATATCCAAAGCCGCTTTTCTCATAATTTTTGCTATAACGCGTCTTAGGTTTCTAACGCCGGCTTCTTTTGTGTATTTGTCTATTATCTCTTTTAGGGCTTTATCACTGATTGAAATTTCGCTTTTTTTAAGAGAGTGTTTTTTTATTTCTTGCGGTATTAGATATCTTTTGGCTATTTCAAATTTTTCTTGAGGGGTGTAACTTCCTACGAAAATCATTTCCATTCTGTCTTTAAGCGGTGTTGGAATGGTGCTCGGGTCGTTTGCTGTGGCTATGAATAGCACTTTGCTTAAATCCAAATCAAAATTAAGATACAAGTCTCTAAACTCTTTGTTTTGTTCGGGGTCCAAAATTTCTAACAAAACGGCTGTAGGGTCGCCCCTATGTCTTGCGATTTTGTCTATTTCATCAAGGACGATTACCGGGTTCATCTCTTTGGCGTTTATGAGTCCTTGGGCTATACGCCCCGGCATTGCACCGATATACGTTCTTCTGTGACCTCTAAGTTCATTCACGTCCTCAAGCCCTCCGAGCGCTATACGCACCAAATTTCTATCAAGTGATTTTGATATCGAATTGGCAAGACTCGTTTTTCCGACTCCCGGAGGTCCTACGAAACATAAAATAGCTCCGTTAAATTCGTTGCTTCTCAGTTCAGCAAGTTCTTTTGCGGCAAAATATTCGACTATTCTCTCTTTTGGTTTTTTTAAACCGTAATGGTCTTTATCGAGTCTTTGTTTAAGCTCTTCGACGCTAAACTCTTCTTTTGCGTATTTATCAAACGGAATTTCAAGCGCCCATTCTATATAGTTTTGTGTAGTGGTAGCCTCGGCGCTGTCGGGGTGCATTCTTGCGAGCCGGTCTATTTGTTTTTTTATCTCTTTGTATGCGCTCTCAGGCATAAAAGGTTTTAGTTTTTCAAGTTTTTCGTAATACTCTTCAATCTCCTCTTCCAAATCGTTGGTAATACCGAGTTCTTGTTGTATAAGTTTTAGTTGCTGTTTTAGGAGATGTTCTCTGTTGGCTTCTTGGACTTGTTCCATTACTTTTTTGGAAAGTTCGTTTTTGAGTTTTATCGACTCTATCTCTTCTAATAAAAAATGAATCAGTTTAATAAGTCTTTGATGCGTGTCGGTCTCTTTAAATAGTTCGTATCCTTTTTGGGAAGGCAGTTTTAAAGAACTTGCTATTATGTCTATAATTCTGTCTACGTCGGTGTTGTTGTCTATTATTTTTACGAAGTCTTTTGGAAAAAACGGACTTAATTCACTAAGGGTTATAATGTGTTCTTTTAGCGTTTCCAATAATGCGCTTAGCGATTTTTGGTCTATTTTATTTACGGATTCGACTTTGTCTATTAAAGCCATTGTCGGATTTTTATCGGTAATTTCCAAAATTTTTCCTCTCGCAAGTCCTTGAAAGAGGATTTTTACTCTGCCTTCCGGCAGAGTGACTTTTCTGATAATAGTGCCTATGGTCCCATACGTTCCGACTTCGTCGTTAATCGATACGAACAGTAAAGAGTGGTCGTTTATCGCTTTTTGTATTGCCAAAATATCGGTTTTGTCTTCCAAAAAGATAGGAATAATCATAAAAGGATATATAAGCTCTTTTTCTTTTAAAACCGGTATTATGCTCGGTAATTGGCTATAATTTTCTAATGTCAACTTTTCTCCTTACCAGTAAAATAATTTTTTATACCAAGGGACATACGGCGGTTCGGAATGTTTAGGAATTTTCGTTTCGTATTGTTTTGCGGCTTTTGGTTTGTCGAGTTTGTTGTAAAGTTTGCTTATTTTAGCGTCTAAATATTTTTTTGTCAACTCGGCTTTTGCGAGTATGGTGCTAACTTCCGGCGTAAAATGCGAATTCGGATAGTCGTTTAGATACGTTTTTGCTTCTTTAATCAAATCCAAAATAGCTTTTTGGTCGGTGTATGCGTTTTGATATTTTAAAAAATCGACTTTAATTTTTTGGAATTCTATCCAAGGTATTTCTTGTGCGGAAGCGAATCTTTTTTCGTATTCGTTGATATAAAATTTTGCAAGGACGTATTCTTTATTGGCTAAATGCGCCATATAAAGATTTAACAAATCTATTTTTACGTAGATTGAGTTGGGGTGTTCGACTTGCATGGATAAAAAATCGTCGTCAGCCGAGTCCAAATTTCCGTTTCTTATATCTTTGTATATCTGTTTGTGCCATTTAAGAGCGGTTAGGTTGCTAAGTTCGGCTCTTTTGGAACTACACCCCCAAAATAGAGCCAATGGCAAAAATAAAATAAGAATTTTTTTAGTCATTTAATTTCCTTAACTCTTCTTCGATTTTTTCTAACTTCGCCTCGAGGTCTTTTAAATCTTTTCTGTTTTTTTCGACCACTTCTTTAGGAGCCCGGTTTATGAAATTTTCGTTTTGAAGTTTTTTTGTTAGTTTTTCAATCTCTTTTTGAAGTTTTTCTTTTTGTTTGCTTAGTCTGTCTATAATAGGCGACAAGTCGATTTCGCTTTTGCTAACCATCGTTTCGAGATTGTCGCTGATATCTTTAATGGCGTTAGGGATTGGGGCGTTTATAAATTCCACTTCTTCTATGCGTGCGAGTTTTTTTATGTATTCTTCGGCAAGCTCTGGAAGGTCGGCTAAAACGTATGCTTTTGAAACATTTGCTCCCGTCAGCGCTTTTATTCTTCTTAGACTGACGATTGCTTCGATAATCAAATCGAAATTTGCCGGTTTTTCTATCTCTTTTGTCAGAGGGTAATTTTTTAGCATAACGGTGTTTGTTTTGATATCGGTATTAGAGAGCTCTTGATATAAAAACTCCGTAATAAACGGCATAAAAGGGTGAAGCAGTTTCATCGCTTCTTTAAATACCGCACCAAGTTCAGCGATAGAGTCTTTACTTACTTTGCTAAGTTCTATTCCCCAATCGCAAAAGTCTTGCCACAAAAATCTATAAAGCGTCATAGCCGCGTCGTTAAATCTGTATTCGTCGAGTTCTTTTCTAATGTTTTTAACCGCTTGATTGAATTTATAAGCTATCCATTTGCCTAAGTCGGTTTTGATTTGAATATCGTCTAAATCTTCAAATTTGTCTTGGTGCATTTTTAAAAATCTCGCGGCATTGTAGAGTTTATTGGTAAAGTTTCTTGATTCGATTATTTTATTTTCGCTAAGTTTTATGTCCCTACCTTGGACGGCGAGTATCGCAAGCGTGAATCTCAAAGCATCGGCGGAGTATTTTTTTATAATATCAAGAGGGTCTATTACGTTTCCTTTGCTTTTACTCATTTTCTGACCGTGTTCGTCACGGACGAGCGCATGAAGATAAACGTCGCGAAAAGGCACTTCTTTTAAGAAATGTTTTCCCATCATAAGCATTCTCGCTACCCAGAAAAATAGAATATCAAATCCCGTAATTAGCAAATTGTTAGGATAAAATCTCTTCAAATCCTCTTCTTTCCATTTAGTCCCTTTGCCCCATTCGCCGTTTTCCCAACCAAGCGTCGAAAAGGGCCAAAGAGCCGAACTAAACCACGTATCGAGCACGTCCGGGTCTTGGTGAAAGTTTTTGCTTTTACATTTCGGACACTCCGTTGGTTCGTCGATACTGACCCATTCATGTCCGCAGCTGTCGCAATAATAAACCGGAATCTGATGCCCCCACCACAGCTGTCTGCTTATACACCAGTCTCTAAGCTCTCTCATCCAGGCGTCATAGTTGTTTTTCCATTGGGAAGGGTGGAATTTCGTTTCCCCTTTATTTACCGCTTCGATTGCGTCAATTGCCACTTCTTTTTTCAAAAACCACTGTGTGGATACATACGGTTCGATTACGCTTTTGCATCTGTAGCAGTGTCCGACTTGGTGTGTGTGCTTTTCCGTTTTTAATATAAACCCTTCGTTTTTAAGTTTTTCAACGATTTTAGGTCTCGCTTCGAGTCTGTCAAGCCCTTTGAATTCCGCGGCATGGTCGTTTAATACGCCTTTTTCGTCGAATACCTTGATTTGTTCTAAACCGTGTCTTTTTCCTACTTCGTAGTCGTTAGGGTCGTGGGCGGGAGTTACTTTTACCGCACCCGTTCCGAATTCCATATCTACGTATTCGTCCGCTATTATAGATATCTCTCTCCCGATTAAAGGTAATGTTACTTTTTTGCCTATTAGATGTTTGTATCTTTCGTCATGAGGGTTTACCATTACAGCCGTATCGCCGAAATATGTTTCGGGTCTCGTAGTGGCTACTACGACATATTCGTTACTGTCGGTTATAGGGTATTTGATGTAAACAAGCTCGCCTTCGTGGGTTTCGTATTCCACTTCGATATCGCTAAGCGCCCCGTCTTTAGGACACCAGTTTACCATATAATCGCCTCTTACGATATAACCTTCGTCGTATAGTTTTTTAAAGGCTACCCTAACGGCTCTTTGTAATCCTTCGTCCATCGTAAATCTTTCTCTGGACCAAGCCGGCGAGGCTCCGAGTCTTCGTAGCTGTGAAGTAATAGTCCCTCCCGAAAACTCTTTCCATTTCCAAACAAGTTTCAAAAATTCCTCTCTACCGAGTTCTTCTTTGGTTTTTCCTTCGGCTAAAATCTGTTTTTCGACGACGTTTTGCGTAGCAATACCCGCATGGTCGGTGCCCGGTTGCCATAGCGTTGCGTAACCGTCCATTCTTTTGTATCTAACCATTATGTCTTGAAGAGTAAAGGTTAACGCGTGTCCTATATGCAAGCTTCCAGTTACGTTAGGAGGCGGCATCATAATGCAAAAGTTTTTTTCTTTATTGTAATCTACTTCGAAAAATCCTTCTTTTTCCCAAATCTCATATGTCGAATGTTCAAAATCGTTAGGATTATATTCTTTCACTTAAAATCCTTTTTTCCGAAATTATATCATATTGATTAGCTAATTTTTTTGCTATAATTTACGATATATTCATAAAAAAAGGGACGGAATGTATAAAGTTGTTTTACCAATACTCGGTTTTGAAGATATAAAAGAGTTCGAATTGCAAAAAATCGACGATAATTTTTATATGTTGAAATCTCCAAACGTTTCGTTTACTCTTATAAATCCGTTTTTTATAAGAAACGATTACGATTTCGAGATTAGCGATACGGACAAGGAGACGTTGAAAATAGACGAAAATAGTAATTTTAGCGTCTTGAATTTAATGATTGTCAAAAAGCCTTTCATCGAATCTACGGTTAATTTTGCCGCACCTATTATATTAAACCACGACGAAAATATATTAGGGCAAGTAATAATCCAAAACGAAAAATACGGTTTGACCGAACCTTTAAAAAATTTCGTAAAGGCACAGAATTGAAAATAGCGGTTATAGGCTACGGCAAGATGGCTTGTGCCATTATTGACGGGCTTGTTAAAAACGGCATGGAAGTGGAAGTGGTCGGAAGGGACGAAGAGAAATTAAAACAAAAAGCAAAAGAGTTTGGAATATCCTATGCACTGATTGACGGTTACGATATTGGCGGCAAGACGGTGATTTTAGCCGTTAAACCATACGCATTGCAAGAAGTTTCGATGAGAATAAAAGGAAAAGCCGATATTCTGATATCTATTCTTGCGGGTAAAAGTTTAATGGAACTCCAACAGCGTATAAAAGCCGATTTTTATATTAGAGCCATGCCGAATTTAGCGGCGCAATACGGCGCTTCTACTACGGCGGTTACCGGAGATGAAGGCGCTAAAGAGAAGGCTTTGGCGATACTTTCCAATATAGGTAAAACGATATGGGTTAAAAACGACGACGAAATAGATATGGCTACGGCTATAGTAGGTAGTGCGCCCGCTTTTTTGGCGATAATCGCCGAAGCGATTAGCGACGGAGGAGTTTATATCGGTCTTAAAAGAGAAACAGCCGAAGAGTTAACCAAAGGGCTTTTTGAAAGTTTTGCCGCTTTAAAAGAGGAATTTGCCGATATCAAAAACGGCGTAATGTCTCCAAAAGGCACTACTGCAGAAGGCATATACGCACTCGAAGAAGAGGGCGTTAGAGGCTCTTTTATCAAAGCGATAAGAAAAACGTATGAAAAATCGAAAAAAATCTAAAGCTTTTACCCTTTTTGAAATTTTGGTTTCGCTTATTATACTCGGGCTTGTAATGAGTACGTTTCCGAAAATTTTTCAAGCCATGCTGATGTCTCAAAAGCAAGTCGTTAAAGAAGAGGTGTTTTTTCACGAATTTTCTCTTTTGACGTTAATATTAACGCGTTATTACGACGAAGGAAATACGGTAGGCGATAATTTTTATAAGGATTTAAACGCTACGGGGGGAGATAGTGAATTATTAAACGATTCTTCGAGTATGTATGCCGGAAGTATTTGCAGAATCGGCAAGAGCTATCTTAACAACAATATATATAGGTCCGGGACTTCGCAAACCACCTCTTCATATCTCGGGACGGACGGTTTAACCGAAAATCAATCGGATACCTCCACTCTTGACGATGTAGACGATTTTAATAACTACACGGAAGATTACGACGGATATAAAATAAAAGTAAAAGTCAAATATATAGACGATTCTGCAACGTATTCCGACCAGGATATAAAGGATTTCGAATATCGCTTCGATTCGACCAAAACCAATACCAATTTAAAGCTTATAACCGTTTACGTAGAGGGACTTGATATTAATATTACGCTTAAATATCCTACGGCAAATATAGGTGCGAGTAAATTTTTATCTTTAGAGGAAATAAGCAGATGAAAAAATCTTTTACTATACTCGAATTAATAATAGTTATCGTTATTTTGGGGGTGTTGGGGACTATTTCCATAGAAATTTTGCAAAAAACGTTTCAAAATTATCTAAAAAACAAAACGTTAAACTATCTTTCGTTAAAAACCGATTTGACTCTTAACAAAATAGCCGCAAAAATGCATAATAGAATCAAAAACAGCGTAATTGCCGTAAAATGCGATACCGACGACGAAACAAGTGCGGATTATTGTCTTAATTACAACAATAAAAGTTTTATACCAATCTCCAATCTCGACCCGACTTCACCGATAAATTATCCGGTGGTAGAGTGGCTGTATGTGAGCCGTTTTTCCAAAAGAGGTATGTGGAATTCGGATTCTAAGAGCGTAAAGCCCGGTTGGAGCGGTTTTGTGGATTTGAAACAGACGCAACAATCCGCTAACGACGAATATACGATTATAACCCCGGATAGCAATTTTACAGTCGTATCGGATATAGATTCGGAGTGGCTTAAACAGTGGGGGGTGGTCGGATACGACGACGTCTTTGCAAACAAACTCGATACGCTCTTATTTAGCGGTAGTGACGGCAGGGGGGATTTGGATACCGTTGCAAATTCATACGGATATTACGACAATACCGCTACGAGGGTATTTCAAATAACGCCTCAAAACGATGAAACGTTGAAAGTAAAAGCCCTCACTACTTCAAACAGCACCACCGTTTATGAAAGCTATTATGTGGTCAGAGGCGCTATGGCGATTGTCCCGGTGTATAATAAATCTACAAACGACTATAATTTGACGCTTTTTTTTAATTATTTTCCGTGGAACGCGTCAAATTCTTCTCAAAGAAAATCAGCCGACGGTAATAGCGCGCATCAGATGTATCTTGAAGGAAATAGGGAACTTTTGGCTACTCACGTAACTCAGTTTAAGTTTAAAGAAGAGGGGGATTTGTTAAGAATATATTTATGTATTACATCGCCCGATGTAAAACTTAGCGATTATAATTTGACTATTTGTAAAGAAAAGGTCGTATTTTGAAAAAAGGGTTTAGTTTAATAATGACGCTTGCGTTTGTCGTTATAATGTCTGTTATCGGAATACTTGTTTCGAAATTTAGTCTTACCGCTTCTTATCACACAGCAAGAAGCTTTATGGATACCAGAGCCGAATTAATGCTAAGAAGCGCTACGGAATACGGTATTTTGGCTTTACAAGGACATAAATTCGATAACAAATGTTTAAACAGCGTAGAATTTAAAGACAGCGATAATCTTTTTAACATTAAGATAAAATACCACTATTTTGTAACGAATTGCAGCTCTCCCGTTTTTAGCGGGTGCGAGTGTTCTACTATTCAAACGGCTGATACCAACGGAAGCGTTTTGATTTACGTTACGGTTAGTAACGATAATTTTCACGTTAGAAAAGTAAAATTTACATTGCAAAATCCTTAGTTGTTTTATGCAATTTAAAAATGGTATAATTGTCGGATTTTATTAAAAAGGAGAAATATGAACGTAACAATCGTAGGAAGAAATATAGACTTAACCGACGCTATGAAAGACCATATATCCAAAGTAATAAGTGAAGTCGAAAAATATAATTTGGGTATAGTGCATGCAACGGTTATTATAGACAAAGACAAAAGAGACTTTTTTACCGTCGAAATAGTTATGAATATTCCGGAAAAAGGCACGGCGGTAGTCCATTTTAAAGATAAAGATATGTATACGGCTTTGGATAAAGCCAAAGATAAACTCGAAAAACTTTTAAGAAGATATCACGATAAAAAAACGGACCATCATAAAAAAGACAGAATCGAACCTTTAATCGTGGAAGAAGAGGAGGACGAAATTATTCAAATGCCTCTTGACGTAGAAAAACCGCTAAGTATCGAAGAAGCGATAGAAGAGTTTAAAAAATCCGGTCTTTATTTTATGGTGTTTAAAGATACCGAAGGCGAAAAAAGAGTAATTTATAGAAGAAAAGACGGAAAATTAGGATTATATTGATTTTTTTGTTAAAATTTCGTCCAAAAAAGGAGCATAAATGAAAAGAACGTATCAACCGAGTAAAATAAGAAGAAAAAGAACACACGGGTTTAGACACAGAATGAAGACTAAAAACGGAAGAAAAGTATTAGCAAGAAGAAGAGCAAAAGGTAGAAAAAGATTAGCGGTTTAAGCAAAAAAGAGATACCGTTAGTCTATAAAAAAGGAAAAAGAAAAAGCGGTAAAAAATTTACCGTTTATTATCTTCCTTCGGACGAATTGAAAGTATCCGTAGTCGTTTCCAAAAAAGTATCCAAAAAAGCGGTGGTTAGAAACAGAATAAAAAGAAGAATGAGACATATCGCTTTTGATATTTTGCGAGACGGAGCATATATAATTATTGCAAGAGAAAATATAGCAGATGAACATTTTATCGACCTTAAAAACGAATTTAAAAAAACCGTTGATAAATTCGATTGAGTTTTATCAAAAATTTATTAGTCCGATGTTAGGGAGTAATTGCAGATATTATCCGAGCTGTTCGGAATATGCCAAAATAGAATTCGACCAAGATACTCTCCCTCGGGCTTTTGCAAAATCCGCATTGAGAATATTGCGCTGTAACCAACTGTTTAAAGGCGGGATAGAGTATCCCGTAATAAAAAAAGAGATTAAACCTAATATTTTGATTAAAAAAACAAACATAAAATATTGGCTTATACCTACAAAAAAAAAGCATCATTATATAATCATAAAGGCTGAAAATGGAAAATAACGGACAATTAAAAAGAATATTGATAGCTACTTTTATATCGTTTGTGTTTTTTGTAGCATACGACTATTTCGTGCTTAGTCCGCAACAAGCTAAAGCTCAAAAAATCCTAAAAGCGCAAGAACGAAAACAAGAAGCTAAAATCTCTCCTAAAACGGAAAAAACAAAAATAGACACCGCTAAAAAAGCCGTTGATAATTTACAGATGGTAACCGTCGTAGAATCTAAAAATTACCGTATAAAAATCGATTCGTTGGGGAGAATAGAGAGTTTTGTATTGAAACAAAACAAATTCGACACCAAAAAAGGCAAACATTTAGAACTCGTAAACAAAAAACTTCCAAAACCTCTCGAGATAAGGTTTAAAGACGAAAAACTAAATAAAGAAGCTTTTAGCGTAAAAGTAAAAGCAGATAAATCGAAAGTGGAAATAGACAATTCTCCAAAAAGCGTTACTTTAACGCAACAACTTAACGGGCTGAGTCTTATTAAAAAAATCACTTTTTATCCTGACGGACATTATGATGTAAAAGTTACTCTTAGCAAACCGGTCGTTTATTATATAACCCAGGGGTATAGACCGAGTGTAGCAATAGATAAACTAACTATTCACGGGCTGGTTGTTAAAAAAAGTGACGGGACTTTAAAAATAATAGAAGACTCAGATGCGGTGGAAGAGAATATAAAAGATGCGATTTTTTCTGCCGGGTTTGATAGGTATTATACGACGTTGCTCTTTTCTAAAAAACCGTTTGAAGTGGTTATCGTCCCGGATAATGACAAAAATCCGATCTCTTATATAAAATGCGATTCAAATTCCGAATTTATAGGTTATATAGGACCTAAATTCGTAGATACTTTGAAAAGTATAGACCCTAATTTAGTAGATGTGGTCCAATACGGTGTGGGGACGTTTTTTGCGAAGAATCTTTTCTTTTTGCTCGATTTCTTTTATAAACTCGTAGGAAACTGGGGAGTCGCGATTATTTTATTGGTGGTGCTTGTCAGACTGGTATTGTTCCCGCTTACGTATAAGGGAATGGTGAGTATGTATAAACTAAAAGAACTTGCACCTAAAATGAAAGAGATTCAAGAAAAATATAAAAAAGACCCTCAAAAACTTCAAATGCATATGATGAAGCTTTATAAAGAACACGGCGCCAATCCTTTAGGAGGGTGTTTACCGCTTGTCTTGCAAATTCCTATCTTTTACGGCATTTACAAATTGCTTCTTTATGCTATAGAATTAAAAGGCGCTTCGTTTTTATGGATACACGATTTGAGTTTGATGGACCCTTATTTTATATTGCCGGTTTTAATGGGTGTTAGTATGTATATTCATCAAAGACTGACGCCTACCAATTTCCAAGACCCTATGCAAGAGAAAGTCTTTAGATTCTTGCCTCTTATATTTACGTTTATGATGGCGACATTCCCTGCCGGGTTGGTTCTTTATTGGACGGTTAACAATATTCTGTCTGTGTTACAACAATGGCTTATTAATAGAATAATGGCGGTAAAAAAAGGTGAGAATAAATGAGAGTTGAAGCTAAAACGTTAGAAGAGGCTTATTTTATCGCAGCGGAGAAATTAAACTGCTCCGTAGCCGATTTGGAAGCTAAAATTATTCAATACCCTTCCAAAGGAATATTTGGACTTTTTGCCAAAAACGCCATTATTGAAGTAAATGAGGATATACAAAGGGATATTGAAGACGTATTGCCAAAAATCGAACAGAATTTAAAGAGGTTATTTGAGAAATCTTGTTTTTCGATTGATACGTTTGATGTTAGCAAATACGACGAAGAGACCGTTTTTATAAAACTAAACGGAGAAGACGCGGCTCTTCTTATTGGCAAAGAAGGGTATAGATACAATGCACTTAATTTTATGCTTTATAACTGGATAAATCAAAAATACGGTTTTAAAGTTAGACTTGAGATTGCCGAATTTTTAAAAACGCAAGAAGAGATGCTAAGGACGTTTTTAGAGCCTTTTATACAAAAAGTAAAAGAAAAAGGCTACGGAAAAACCAAGCCGCTTGACGGGATACTTTCTTTTATCGCTTTAGAGATTTTAAGAGAGGAGTTTCCTAATAAATACGTCGTTATAAAAGAGAGAAACAAAGAAAAATACGTCGTAATAGGTGATAGGTATGAACACAATAGCGGCAATAGCCACGCCTAACGGCGTCGGTGCCATATCCATAATCAGACTCAGTGGCGATAATGCTTTGGATATCGCCGAAAAAATAACAAAAAAATCTTTAACCCCGCGCGTTGCTACATTAAGTAAACTTTACGATAAAAACGGAGATTTGATAGACATCGGCATAGTTATATATTTTAAAGCTCCAAATTCTTTTACCGGTGAAGATATCGTTGAATTTCAATGCCATGGAGGTATAGCTGTTAGCAGATTGGTATTGGAGGCTATGTTTGGTTACGGTGCCGATGCGGCAAATCCCGGTGAATTTACCAAAAGAGCCTATCTTAACGGTAAAATAGACGCCTCTCAAGCCGAAGCCATAGCAAAACTGATAGAGACACGCTCAAAAGAGGGGGCAAAATTACTCTCAAAACAGCTTGAGGGCGATTTGGGTAAATTTGTCGAAGAGGTTAGAGAAAAACTTATTGAAATAATGGCTTATACGGAGGTTTTTATAGATTATGCCGAAGAAGATTTGCCTCAAAGTTTGGGGCATGAAATTAAAACGAGGCTTGATAATATTAAATCGCTTCTTCTTAAAACTCTCGAAGCAAGCAAACGAAGAGAGGGTATGCTTAGTGGATATAAAGTAGCAATAATCGGAAAGCCAAATGTAGGTAAAAGTTCGATTTTAAACGCACTGTTAAATAGACAAAGGGCTATTGTTAGCGATATAGCAGGAACAACGAGAGACACTATCGAAGAGGATATTCAAATAGGAGCTCATCTTATAAGAATAGTCGATACCGCCGGTATAAGAGAAGCGAGTGACGAAATAGAAAAAATAGGCGTCAAAAGAAGCAAGGAAGCCGTAGAGTCCGCCGATGTAGTCCTTGCAGTGTTTGAGAGCGACGATTTTAGTAAAGAGGACGAAGAAATACTTTCTATTTTGAAAAATTACGATAAAGACGTTTTGGTAGTGCTAAACAAAGTGGATAAGGGTATAAAAATAGACAAGTCAAGATTTAAAGGCTATGATATAGTTAAAATTTCGGCAAAAGAAGACGTTACTCCGTTAGTGGAAAAACTTAAAGAGTTGCTTGATTGTTATCATGGAGAAAACGAGCATGTCTTAATTTCAAACAGACAAATTAACGCCGTTAAAAACGCATTGGAATATATAAAAAATTCCGAAGAGTTTTTGCAAACCGGGGAGTTGGAACTGTTTAGTTATCATATTCAAGACGCGATAAAATCCGTTTCGCAAATAACCAAACCTTTTGAGTATGACGAAATGCTTGATAAAATGTTTGGTAGTTTTTGCGTGGGAAAATAGGGCTTATTCTGCCAAGTTTTCCAATTTCGAACTTTTAATCTTTCAAATTCTTTTGTATTGTTTGCCAAAGCTGTGCTTGTTTTTCATTTCTTTTGATTATTTTCCAATTAATATCATGATATAATTATGCTTAAATACTGATAAAGGATTGGTTATGACAATAATAGAACTTAAAAAAATGATGATGAAAGCCAAAAAAGAGGACAAAACAAAAGCTAACGCACTTATGATGTTGGTGGATACTGCACAAAAGACGGCAAAAGAAAAGGGTGTGGAAGTTGATGATGAAATAATTATTCAAGCCGCGAAAAAACTTGCAAAAATGGCAAAAGAATCGATAGATGCCGGCATGGAAGAAGCAAAAAAAGAACTTGAAATATATGAGAGTTTTTTGCCAAAAATGCTCGGTGAAGAGGAAACCACAAAAATCATTAAAGAAATAATAGATGAAATCGGCTCTAAAAATATGGGTGAAATTATGAAAAGGTTAAAAGCAAGAGGCGATATTGACATGGGACTTGCAAGTAGGATTATAAAATCTTTATAATCCTATTTCAACAGTTCTAAAATAAGTGAATTGGTGATATGTATCAATTGATTTAGGGAAGCGTTTTTTTCAAGACGGTTTATATAAAAAATAATATCTTCAAAATACTCTCTTTTCGGTTTAATTAAAGAATTGAAGCTTTTTTTTAAGTTGTTTTTGTTAAATGTATCAGAAGTTATAATTTCCGTTACCATCGTAATTACAAAAAATTCTATCAGCTCTTCCGTTTCGTCTTTTAGATTTTTTTCGAGTCTGTTTTTCGGTTTTACGCGGTTTAGGGTGTTTAGGATTTTGGATATTTTGAATTTATCCATTATTAGTTTAAACAGTTCTATAATAGTGTTTAAAGAGAGTTTGTAATCATGTTTTATGCTAAAAATCGACGGTAGGAATTTATAGTAGTTTTTCCATTTTTCATATGTCTTAAAAGGTGAATCCTCTCTTATTATGCTAAAAAGCTCCTCTTTATACGCTAAAAAGACTAAAGGATTGATATCGTTATTTTCCAAATATTTTACAAACCAATTTATTGCGAATTTGAGCGTTTTATCGACTTCTATTAGTTTTTGGTAGTTTAACGGACTATTTGAAATAATTTCCTTTTTGACCGATTCTATTTCGATAATATCGCTAAGGACGATATAGGCGAATATTTTATATTTGAAACTGTGATGGTGAAAATCGCTTATAAAGTCTATTCCGTAGGAATTTATTATTTCGTTGGTGATTTGTGTGGCTATTATTTCGTTTTTGAGAGGGTGGGATTTGATTTGTATTTCAAACTTGTCGTAAAATGTATGAGGAAAATAGCGTTTGAGATATCTGTCGAAAAACGAACAGTTGATAACGCCGTTTTTTAAAATATATTTTTTTGTCAAAATTTTCGAATATAACATTACTATTGCTAAAGCTGGTCTTAAAATCTCCTCTTTTGTTACGAACGAGTCAATTTCGTTTATTTTAGGTAAACGGTAGTTTTTTCTTTTGAAAAAATCGGTTTCGTTTTCTAATATATCCAATATTTTTAAAAATTTTTCTTTATAAATCCTTTTTTGATCGAGCGATAAAACAAGACCGTGAGCGGCGTTATTTGATAAAACGTTGCAAGCTACTTCGTTTGTTAGGGATTTTAAAATTTCCGTTTTTTCTTTTTCACTCATTTTATTTTCTAAAATCAATGTGTTTAAAGGTATTTTTAAGTTTACTTCGTAATCGCTAATGTTTACTCCCGCACTGTTGTCTATGGCATCAAGGTTTATTTTGCCGCCATTTTGAGCGTATTCGTATCTCGCTTTTATTGTTAGAGCCAAATTGGCTCCTTCGCTAACGGCAAAGGCATTGATTTCGTTTGCGTTGATTCGGATATTTTCGTTTTGTTTGTCGCTTATATGGACGTTTTCTTCTTCTGTGGATTTAACGTATGTGCCAATTCCCCCGAAATATAACAAATCCACTTTTAGTTTTAAAACTGCTTTGGCTAATTCTTCACCGCTAAGTCTGTTTTTTTTGGTTTTAATTAAATTTTTTATCTCCTCAGAGAGCAATATCTCTTTTTCGTCTCTTTTAAAAACCCCGCCGCCTTGAGATATTTTTGTTTTATCGTAGCTATTCCAGCCGAGTGAATTTTCAAAAAGTCTTTTTCTCTCTTCATAAGCGGTTTTAGGATCTGGGTTGGGGTCTATAAATATTTCTTTGTGTGAAATCGCCGCATGAAGAATGAAGTTTTTGTTTAGCAGTAAGCCGTTCCCGAATACGTCGCCTCTCATACTCCCCACACCCACTACCGTTATTTTATCTTCGAAAATGTTTTTTTCTTTTTCTATAAAAAACCTATTTGTTGTCGTTAGTGCGCCTTTAGCCGTAATGCCGAGTTTTTTATGCGAATAGCCGGTTTTGCCTCCGCTTGCGAATGCGTCTTTTAAAAAATATCCTCTTTTAATCGCTATTTCGTTTGCAACGTCGCTCATATCAGAGGTGCCTCTATCGGCGGCTACGACGAAATAGAAATCTTTATCGTCGTATTTCACTAAATTTACGTCAGGGACGTCTATTAAATCCAAAAGCGCGTCTATATATAAAGAGTAGTATGTTTTAAATTCTTCTTTTGAAAATTGTTTGAATATAACAAAACCTCCCTTAGCGCCTTCGGGTATTATAAGAGCGTTTTTGGCTTCTTGCGTTATTACCAAATCTTTTATCTCTTCTCTAAAATCCTCTTTTCTGTCCGAATATCTTATACCGCCTCTGCTAATAGGGCTCATTCTTAAATGTATACCGTTAAAGTCGTTGTGATACACAAAACTTTCAAGATTGGGCTGGATAGAAAAAAGCAGGTTTTTAAAATTTTTTGTGGCTATTTTAAACGATATGGTTTCTTTATTTAAAAAATAGTTGGTTCTTAGAGTATTGTCGACGATAGTAAACAGTAGGTGCAAGATTTTATAATCGTCTATTTTTTCTATTTTTAAAAGATAGTCGTGAATTTTGTTTTTTAACGAAAGGTTTTGTGTTTGAAATCTCTCTTTAAAATATCTAATAACCGTTTCTACAATGTTGGAATGATTAATTAACGTTTTTATAATGACGTTTTCATTAAATTCGTATAAAAGCTGTTTTTGGTATTTTATTAAAGCTCTAAGAAGAGTGATTTCTCTAAGATTTAATCCTTCGTATGCGAAATAATAAAGTTTGCACGAAACGGTTATTTCTCCGCTTAGAGCTTTTTGGATAATATCGCTGAAATTGTGTAAATTTCTTTTAAAGTCGGATTCTCTTTTTACGTGTATTTGTAATTTGAATTGTTGAGGGGAGGTAGAAATATCCGTTACTTCAATATCGAAATTGTCTAAAAGGGAGACGATTTTATTTATCGGTAGTTTTTTTTGGGTGGAGATTGTCAGGTTTGTTAGCGTTAGTGTTATTTTCGGGTCGTTTTTGATATTCGGATTGGATTTCATTAATTCTCTTTTTAAAAGAAAAAGAAGTTATTTGGAGTATAAAACTCTCCTTCTTTTTCTTTTCATTTTAAATTTTCCTCTTGCCATTTAACCTCCTTTTTCGGAAGTTAATATTCGTTATTATAACAAAAAATTATATTAAATAAAAACCGCGCTCATGTATCCCACGACGTTTGAGGTGTCTTTGCTGATATCCGCACTCGTGCGATAATCTACTATCAAAGGCGTGAGGTTTTTTTCTTTAGCGCTTAAAATAATCGCTTCCAATCCGATTTTACCGCAGGCTTCGCACTCTTTTAATTCTTTAATATCCAAATCATGCACGGCGTTTAGGCAGTGGGAGTCAAGCGCATTTGCCGTTTGCAAATCGTAATAGTGGCTCAAATCGGTGCTGATAACGACAAATACGTCGTTTTCAAGCAGGTAATCTATAATTTCGGCTAATTTTATTGGCGAATAGTTTGAGTATATTAATTCGATTACTTGCGGATTTTGAAAGTAGTGCTTGATAAAAGGCATTTGAACTTCGGTCGAATGTTCTATATGGACGTGTTCGTAATTTAGGACATCGAATTTTTCCATAAGTTTTATACTTAAGCTTCTGTCTATTTTTAAATTTCCGCAAGGCGTTTCGTATTCGTCTTCAAGCGTAACGCTTATACCCTCAAACGCGAATTTATGCGAAGGTCCTATAACCGCTACGGTAGAGGGATTGGCGTTTTTTGCGATTTTGTAAGCGAAATTTGCCGTAAAACCGCTATAGACCCAGCCGGCATGCGGTGCAATTAGCGCTTTTGGTTTAAGGGAAAAAATCTCTTTTGCTTTTTGTTTATCCACGTTTTCGTCTATTATTTTGTTAAAACTTTTTATAAACTCTTCAACCGCTTCGCAGGAGCTTCCATACCACTCTTTTACTACGGCGCTTCTCATTTTTTCTCCTTTAATTCCAGATTCCGGCGATTTCTTCGCCGCAAGTAGGGCAATACGCTTTGCCGTTTATAATATTTAATATGTTTTTTTCGATTCTGTATACGCTTCTTATTATTAATTCTTCGTTGCATTTAGGGCAATATGTAATCACCGGTGTCGGAACGTTGCCTAAATAAACATATTTCAATCCCGCTTTTTTCCCTATTTCATACGCTTTTATCATTGTCTCTATCGGTGTTGGAGGTTTGTTGGTTACTTTATAATCGGGGTGAAAACGGGTGATATGCCAAGGAATGTCGTTTGAAACGGAAGATATGAAATTGGCTATTTTTCTCAACTCTTCGTCTGAGTCGTTATCACCGGGCACGATTAGCGTCGTAATTTCTTGCCAAATTCCAACGTCGTGCAATCTTTTAATCGTATCCAATACGTCTTGCAGATTCCCTTTTAAGACTTTTTTATAATACTCTTCGTTAAAACTTTTCAAATCCACATTACACGCGTCTACCCAACTTTTCATATCCTCAATTTCATAAACGCTTTCAAATCCGTTGGTTACAAAGACGTTTTTTAATCCGTTTTGTTTGGCTAAAATTCCGACGTCTCTTGCATAAGGGTAGAAGATGCTCGGTTCGTTATAGGTGTATGCGATGGATTTGCAGTTATATTTAACCGCCAATGAGACCATTTCTTGAGGAGATACGTAAATGTTGTCGTTTATTTTATTCGTATGCGCGATTTGCCAGTTTTGACAAAACGGACATTTGAAATTACACCCGACCGTCCCGAACGACAACACCTCACTGTCCGGCAAAAAATGAAAAAGCGGTTTTTTTTCTATCGGGTCTATGTTTACGGAACTCGGGTGAGCGTATACAAGATTGACGAGTTTGCCTTCTTTGTTGACGTTTACGCCGCAAATTCCGCTTTGGTTTTCTTTTAATACGCAATGGTGCCGACATAAAAGACATTTGATATTGCCGTTTTGAAGAGGCTCAAAGTATCGCATAACACCCTCCTTTAAGGAGGATTATAACAAAAAACTAACAAAAAGTAAATAGAAGGGCTTAGGATAGGTTAGTTTTTATTACTCAACTATTTGATAGTTTACTGTTTCATAAGGGCAGTTTTTACCTTTTGAAGCAAAAGAGGCGATATCGATTTTAAATTCTCCTTTTTTTAATTTAACGGTTTTGTCTATTTCTATGCCTAATAGATTTGCCGGATTTGTCGAAATAAGTTTTGTTACTGTTTGAGTGGTTAGAGGCAGGGAATATGCGAGTTGCGTAAAAATATCGAGCTTTGAAATACCAAATTCGGCTTCTTCTATAGGTAAATCTTTTTGGTTTGTCGCAATATGGTTTGAAGAGATGAAGTCGATTATCCCTTCTTCACAGGCGTTAAGAAGGGCTTCTTTGTCTTTTTGACTTCTAAGGGGAGGGAATGTTTTATAAAGCGTATTGAAATCGTTTAAATATTCGTCTGTAAAGTAGAGATTGTCTATGCATACGTCGACGTAAACGTTTGAGGGTCTGTTTTTTAAAATCTTAAGGGAATCTTTAGAGGTTATCGATAACAATACGATTTTTGCTCTGAAATGTTTAGCCATTTCACAAATTTTAGCTACTTCCGCGCTTTCGGCAAAAGAAGGAATGGCGCTCACTCCCAACGAATAAGCCGTTTTGCTGTCGTGCATAACTCCGGTTAGGGATTTGTTGTAGGCGTTTACAAATACGGGGATATTTAAAAATTCCGCATATTCGAAGACTCTTTTTAAAAGGTTCATATCTTCGTCGGAATTTATATATATTGCACTTGCCCCTTTGTCTTTTAAAATCGAAATGTCTGTTAGTTTATTATCGTGAATTCCTTCGATTGCCACTAAAAGATTAAAATTTGATTCGTTGGCTCTTTTAAGATTGTATGAGAGATGAAGCTTGTCGTAAATCGGTTTGACGGTAGGAATCATCAAAACGCTTGCGACTCCGCCGTTTTTTGCCGAGTTCGCTATTCTTTGGACGCTTTCGCAATTTTTGACGTTAATATCTATACTTTGGGGGACTTGTATAACCATTTGGTGCCTTTTTTATTATAATTTTACTAAATTTTGAAATCAAAGGAAAAATATGAGAGAAAAATATCTGAAAATTTTGTTTGAAGTCTATCCCGGACTTAGTGAAAAAGACAAAAAGGTGTTTGAAGAGATAATCGACGATGAAGGGCTTGGAAAATGCAGACCCAAGTTTCATTTATACGGTTTTTTGTTCGGGTGGTTTTACTTGATTTACAAGCGCGCGTATGTAGAAGGAGTGGCTGTGCTTATAGCCTCTTTGATGGTGGGGTATTTTTATCTTCCGGGAATGGTTGTTGTCAATTCGCTAATTGGCGGCTTTTGTTATTATTTTTTGTATCTTAATAAATTTTCGATGGACGTAGATAGATGCGGAGGGATAAATTTTCCGGATATGGAATGTTTAAAAGCCAAAACGAAACCGAATAAATGGGCGGTAATAATAGCCGTTGTGTTGATTTTGATTCTTATTTGGCCCGTAGTTTACGCCATAGTTACCGGACATCAGTTAAGAACCCCTTCAAACCCTTATTAATTTGATATAATTTTGCCAAAAAGGGAGATTATGAAAAAAGTTTTGATAATCGGCGCAGGAGGAAGAGAATATAGCATCGGATATTTTTTAAAAGATTTCGCAAAAGTATATTACGCTCCCGGGAACGGAGCAACCGAAGAGTTTGCCGAAAATATAGATATTAAAGATTTTCACGCTCTTGCGAATTGGGCTAAAAAAAATCAGATAGATTTGACTATTGTAGGACCCGAAGACCCGTTGGTAAACGGAATAGTGGACGTTTTTAAATCAGAAGGTTTAGTTATTTTCGGACCAGAAGCTCAAGCGGCGAGACTTGAAGGTAGCAAGGTTTATATGAAAAACTTTTTAAAAAAATATAATATCCCAACCGCAAAATATATAGAAACTTCCGATAAAAAAGAAGCTTTTGAATTTATAGATTCGATGGATAAATTACCAATTGTCGTAAAAGCCGACGGACTATGTGCGGGAAAAGGCGTAATTATAGCCCAAACGAAAGATGAAGCAAAAAAAACCGTAGAGGAGATGTTAAGCGGGAAGGCGTTTGGCGAAGCCGGTAAAAAAGTGATAGTAGAGGAGTTTTTGGACGGATACGAACTTAGCATGTTTGCTATATGCGACGGAGAAGATTTTGTGCTTTTACCGGCGGCTCAAGACCACAAAAGACTTCTTGATAATGACGAAGGTCCGAATACCGGCGGTATGGGAGCGTATGCGCCTACGCCTTTGGCGAGTGAGGAATTATATGAAAAAGTAAAAAAAGAAATCATAGCGCCTACGCTTATAGGAATGCAAAAAGAAAAAGCTCCGTTTGAGGGGGTGTTGTTTATCGGTCTTATGATTGTGGATAATAAGCCGTACGTATTGGAATACAACGTTAGATTCGGAGACCCGGAATGTGAAGAGTTAATGGCGCTAATCGATAGCAATTTATACGATATGTTTTATAACGGGGCTACCAAACAGCTTGACAAAATAGAGGTAAAAATCAAAGATATGACGGCTGTGGGAGTGGTTTGCGCTTCTAAAAACTATCCTTATTCGAATACCGCTCCGGCTGAGATAACGGTTGAGGATTTAAGCGATTGCAACGGTTATATTGCATACGCTGGAGTAAAAAAAATCGACGGTAAACTATACGCGACCGGAGGTAGGGTGCTTGTTTGCGTTGGATTCGGAAAAGACGTAAAAGAAGCGAGAGACGAAGCGTATAAAATTGTGGATAAAGTCCATTTCGAAGGTAAAAAATACAGAAAAGATATCGCTTATCAGGCTCTAAAGGGGTGATATGGAAGAGCTTTTGGACAAACTCGATAGGGAAGGATTTAAACCGGCAACGTTAAGCAAAAGAATAATAGCGATGAGTATAGACGATTTTCTTGTATCGTTAATAGTGGTATTGGCGTTTTGGTCCCAGTTTTCCGTTGTTAGGAGTGTTGAAGATGAGATTGTATTGATTAATAAGCTGTTTTTGTATATTTTTATCGTTTATACGCTATATCATTGGATATTTATCGCTTTATACGGTAAGACGGTTGGGAAAATGGCTGTAAAAATCCGCGCCATAGATATTCAAACGTTTGATAATCCTTCCCATTTAAGGGCGTTTGTTAGGAGTTTGTTTAGAAATTTCGATGAAATAATTTTTTATTTGGGAATGATATATGCCGTTGTGGACCCTCTAAATAGGGCTTTGCACGATATTATAGGGAAAACAGTTGTTGTTGAGGATTAGTGTATTACTTTTTTTCTTCGTTTCGTTGTATGCGGAGGTAAAAATATTCGCTACTAAAGTAGTGGAGAAAAAAGATAAAACGCTTTTGGATAATCCGGTTATCGTTTATAAAGATGCGATAATACAGGCAAAAAACGGTGTGATTACACCGGATAAAAAAATTATTTTGGATAAGAACGTAACTATTTACAAAAACGACGGGGTAATTTTAAACGCCGATAGGTTAATTGCAAAAACTTCTCAAAAAATAGACGCAAGCGATGTGTTTTTATACGATAGAGATTTAAAAGGGTGGGTTTTATCTAAAAAATCCCGTTTAAGAAACAATCTTATTTATATGTCCGATGTCTATTTTTCTACATGTTGTGCTAAAAGTCCCGACTGGTTTATGAAGGCTACAAAGGCGAAATTCAATAAAAAAGACAAATCCTTAAAACTTTACAATTTAACGCTTGTTATCAACAAAGTCCCGGTGCTTTATTTGCCGTATTGGTATGTGAGTTTTGACAAAACAAGAAGGTCTGGGTTGTTGCGTCCTTATTTCGGGTATTCGCAAAAAGAGGGGTTTTTATACTCTCAGCCTATTTATTTCGTAACTTCGGTCAATACGGATTTGGAAGTAACTCCAACTATTAGGACGCTTAGGGGAAGAGGAGTTTACAATACGTTTAGATTCGTCGATTCTCCATATTCCGAGGGAAGCTTGAAATTCGGATATTTTAAAGATAAGGACGCGTTTTATAACAAAAACAATTTACTTCATCAAAAACATTACGGATATCAATTTATCTATACTCGCAACAAAGTTTTTAATAACGATTTGCTTTATATGAATATTAAATATGCCGACGACGTCGATTATTTTTATTTGGACGCGTATAATTATAAATTCGACAAAACCTATCTTGCCGATAAAATTATAACTTCCAAGGTTAATTACGTGTATCAGACAAGTCCGTTTTTATTTGGAAGTTATTTTCAATATTTTATAGATACTTCAAAAATCAACAACGACTATACGTGGCAAATTTTACCTCAACTGAATTTCCACAAATTCGCAACGAAAAATTACGGTTTGATAAACTCATTTGATATTAATGTGTATAATTATACGCGTAAAAAAGGCTCAAATTTCGTATTAAGCGATATTTCTTTTCCGCTTTCCCTCTATTTTAGTATGTTTGATAACTATTTGAAATTAAAACTTTCCGAAATATTTAGCGGAGGGTTTGGGTCTTATTATCAAGACACGACGCCGGTTTCAAAATATTCCAATCTTTCCACCCAAGTGAAATTGTATACTTCGTTAACCAAAGCCACGAAGAGTTATTTGCATATAATTTCGCCTCAAATTTTGTTAAATGTCAAAAACTACTCCAACAGCAGGATTTATACGACTTTAATGGAAGAACCAAACGTCAGGAATTTCGTAAATATGAGTATCTTTCAAATTTTTAACAATTCGACTTTTAATATCAGCCATACGATAGATACTACATATTTTTTGGACGAGCATTCGTTTACGGATATTGAAAATATTGTGGATTTAAGTTTTTCATATTTTACGATAAACGAAACAAACAAATACTCTATGGCTCAAAAAGATTATATTTATAATAATATTAAAATTAGTTATAATAATACTCCGTATCTTTTTTATGTCGGGCATATTTATCGAAAAAACGAATCGAAGTCTTTATTGGTCGGTTTTAAATACGATATAAACAAATATAAACAGTTTTATACGGAGTATAGTTATGACTTGATATATAAATACTTTAAATACCTTTTAATAGGGGTTAAATTGAATAAAAGATGTTGGAATTACAATATTAGTTTAAAAGAACTCAGAAGACCGATACTAACACAAGATGGTGTCTCTTATCAAAAAGACGATATTATAAATTTAAGTATAGAACTCAATCCGATAGGGGGAGTTAATCAATCATTCGTATTTAAAGGGAATTGATGAAAAGTGAAATAAAAGTAGGGGTATTCGTATTTTTGGGTATTTTGTCACTTATATTTTTAACGTTGCAAGTTAATTCATTACAGGATTTAAACAAAAAAGGGTATGAAGTTTACGCCTTGATTAACGATGCGAGCGGGCTTGCGAAAAAAGCCAAAGTCAAAATGAGAGGTGTGGATATAGGCGTGGTTGAAGATTTGAGTTTGGATAACAATTACGTAAAACTGAAATTGCTGATAAATAAAAACGTAAAAATCCCGGTAGGTTCGGAAATTACGTTGGCTCAGGATAATTTTTTGGGAGGCAGATACGTAAAAATCATACCTTCCGATTCGAGTAGTTACTATAAAGCCGGAGAAATTATAAAAAAATTCTTAAAAACGGCGTCGATGACCGACGTTATGAATAATATCAACGGGGCGGTGGACGAAATTAGGGTGCTTATTAGAAAACTTAACAATACACTTGATAATAAAACTATAGCAAATATCAAAGAAACGGTTGCGAATATTAAAGACTCTTCCGTTAAACTAAAAGAGATTTTGCAAGCCACCAAAGAAAAACTTCCGAAACTTTTGGATAACGCAAACGATTTGGTATTGGAATTTAAACATACCGGTAAAATTATAAATAAAAAGCTTCCCGGAATAATGGATAAAACAGATTCGTTGTTAACTAAATTCAACAAAACGGGAGATACTATTAACGCTAAACTTTCTCCTTTAATGGACGAATATATTAAACTCGGGAAAAACGCCAATAAAATCTTAAACGACAACAAAGACGGAATTAAACAAGCGATAGTAAGCGCAAAAGATTTCTTCAAAAGCGGGGGAGAAAGCTTTAAGAAAATCGATAAATATTTAAGCTCTTTGACAAAAAGTCAAATTCTTGTAGATATTCAAAGCAATTACATGGTAAAAGACGATTATTTCAAAACCACGGCACAAATCGCTTATTTGCCGGTGCCTACGAAATATTATATTTTGGGAGCTACGAGCACCAAAGACTTTACCAATGCGGATTACGATAAAGCCCATATTAAAGACAAAACCTATATAACCGCCGAATACGGAAAAAGATATGATAACATTATGTTAAGAGGCGGTATTATAGAAAGCACCGGCGGGGTCGGAATAGATTATTTCGCGTATAAGGACAAATTGAAACTCAGTGGAGATTTTTATGATTTTAACGCAGTAAACGATATTAGAGGTTCGCACCCTCACGTTACGTTTAAGGGGACGTATTTGTATCTAAAACATATCCAATTAATCGGAGGGGTTGATAACGTATTGAATAAAGAGTCCAGAAATCTTTTCTTGGGTGTGGGTGTTAAGTTTAAAGACAACGATTTAAAAACGATTTTGGGCGGAGGTGCTTCATCGTTTCTAAAATAGACGAAATAAAATGGGCTTGTAAAACGCTCGGGGTAGTCCCGCTTAGCAATATGGAAGATATAAAAAAAAGATATAAAAGCGCAATATCCAAACTCCACCCGGACGTTAGCGGTAGCGGAAGTAGAGCCGCAGAAGTAAACAGAGCGTATGAAATATTGAGAGATTATATAAAAAACTATAGATTCTCTTTTAGCGAAGATGAGATTTTAAAACAGTATCCCAAAGAATTTCTTAAAAAATTTAAGGTGTAAAATGAAACGTTTTAAAAACCGTCACGAAGCCGTAGAAAAATTATTGCAACTGATTGACAGATATGCGCTAAGCGATATGGTGATACTAAGTATCAGTGAAAACGGAAGTTTTTACGCAAGAGAAATAGCTCTTAGGGGCGGAATGCTTGAGGGGGACTTTTTGTTTATAGAAAAGATAAAATCACCCGAAAACAAAGAGACTTCATTTGGGGCTATAAGCGAAACGAGAGATTACGTTTTAATAGAAGAACTTATCGAATCGTTTGAAATTACGGACGATTATATCTTTTCCGAAGCGGAAAGAATATACGAAGAGAAAATTTTACAAAATATATATAAATTTCGCGGAGGAGAGAGTATAATTTCATTACAAGATAGAAATGTTTTATTGGTAGACGAAGGAGCAAACACCGGTTTGACATTGCTTTGCGCGATTAAAAGCTGTATAGCCAAAAAAGCGGCAAGTATCAACGTTGCTGTCCCTGTAATAGCCAAAGAGTGTGCGAAAGTGGTTGAAAAACTGGTTGATAATACTTATTTTGTTTACGAAATAGAAGATTTTGTCGATACCGATTTTTATTTTAAGGAGAAATAATGAGTTGTGAAGTTACAGTTAACGTTAATAATCGAAAACAGAAATTTGTTTTAAACAAAGTTGCGAAACAGTCGGCTTCTTCCGTTTGGTTTGAAGACGGAAACACCGTAATGCTTGCCACTTTGACGTATAATCCGGACGAAATGGTCGAAGAGGATTTTGTCCCTTTAGCCGTTCAATACGTAGAAAAAGCTTACGCCGTGGGAAAAATACCGGCGGGATTCGTAAAAAGAGAACAAAAACCGGGAGATTTTGAAACATTAACAGCAAGAATAGTGGATAGAAGTTTAAGACCTCTTTTCCCGAAAGAATACGGATACAATACGATACTAACTATTATGGCTTTAAGCGCAGATGAAGAGAGCGATTTGCAAACCGCGGCAATGAATGCGGCGGCGAGTTGTATGTATCTTAGCGATTTACCGTTTGCAAAAATGGTTTACGGTGTCAGAATTACGAGAATCGACGGAAAAATTGTTATTAACCCGACTCTTTCTGAACTTGAAAGAGGCGATTTTAATATGTTTGTAACGGGGACAAAAGATGAGCTTTTGATGATAGAATTCGCATCTCAAGGACAAGAAGAGGTTGAAATTATTCCGGTTGATGATGTAATGCTTGACGGGTTACCGCTTGAAAATACGATAGTTAAATATAAAATAAACGAAGTTAAAGAAGACGAATTGATAGAGATTTTACAACAAGCATCTCAAGCTATCAAAGAAGGGACGAAAATATACGAAGAGGCTTTGAAAGAATTCAAAAAAGCCCCGATTGAATTTGAAAAGAGAAAAGAGACCGACATTAGCGAATACATAAAAATCATAAAAGAGAAATACGTTAAGGAATTAAGGGAAATTATTACGCATCTTAGTAAAAGCGAACGAGACTATCTCTTAAAAAAATTCGCTCGTAAAATTGCGACCACTCTTGATAAAGAAGATGAATTCGAAGCGATTTTAAAAGCGGTAAAAGAAGTAAAAAGAGAGATTGTCAGGGGCATGATTTTAGATGAAGGTGTTAGGGCTGATGGAAGAAAGCCGGACGAAATAAGACCTATAAGTATAGAAACAAACATATTACCGCGAGCACATGGAAGCTGTCTGTTTACGAGAGGTCAAACCCAGGCGTTGGCTGTCGCAACAAGAGGCGGCGATATGGACGCACAGGTTTATGGTAATTTAACGGACAAAGAAGAAAAACTTGAAAAATTTATGCTTCATTATAATTTTCCTTCTTTTAGCGTAGGTGAAGCCGAAAGATTAGGACCGCCGAGCAGAAGGGAGTTAGGGCACGGAAATCTTGCCAAAAGAGCACTCGAACCGTTAATAGACCCGGAATTTGACGAAACGGTTAGGGTTGTTAGCGAAATACTTGAAAGTAACGGTTCTTCTTCTATGGCTACGGTTTGCGCGTCGTCGTTGGCGATGAAAGCGGCGAAAGTTCCTTTGTTGAAACTCGCGGCGGGTATTGCCATGGGGCTTATCACACAAGGCGAGAGATATGCGATATTAACCGATATTATGGGACTTGAAGACCACGACGGAGATATGGATTTTAAAGTTGCGGGGACTTTTGACGGTATAACGGCGATGCAGATGGATATCAAACTCGGCGGAATTTCGCTGGATATTTTAAAAGAGGCGCTTTATCAAGCAAGAGATGCGAGGGCGTATATACTCGAACTTATGGAAAATGCCGCAAAAGATATAAAATACAACGAAGATGTATTGCCAAAAGCGCTAAGTTTTAAAGTCGAACCCGATAAAATAATAGACATAATCGGAACAGCCGGCAAAACCGTAAAAGAGATTATTTCCAAATTCGACGTGACTATCGATTTGGATAGAGAAAGCGGCAAAGTTAAAATTTACGGCGATACGCACGATTCGTTGCAAAACGCCAAAAATTATATTTTAAATGTAATATGTAAAGACGACAAACCTAAAATTCCTACATTCGAAATAGGAAAAGTAATTGAGGGTAAAATTAAAAGAATAGTCGATTTTGGAATGTTTGTGGAATTGGCTCCCGGTGTAGAGGGGCTTTTGCATAAATCCAAATTAAAAGGAAAAAATTTAGACGACTTTAACGAAGGCGATAAAATTAAAGTTAAAGTTTTATCCCAAAGCGGATTTAAAATAGAACTTGCGTTAGAGGATTATGATGTTTGAAAAGTATCCTTTTGAAAAATTAAACGAACTTTTAAAGGATATCACTCCTAAAACCGAAAAAAGATATATTTTAACCATAGGTGAGCCTCAATTCGAAACTCCCGAGTTTATTCGCACTTCTTTGTGCGAATATTCGAAGCTGTTAAACAAATATCCAAAAACCGCCGGTGAAGAAGCGCTTAAACAATCACAAAGAGATTTCGTTAAAAGAAGATTCGGCGTAAATATAAACGAAAATCAACTTCTTCCGACATTTGGGACGAGGGAGCTGCTTTTTAACTTTCCTCTCTTTTTGAAACCTAAAAAGATGGCTTTTCCGAATCCTTTTTATCAAATATACGAAGGTGCGGCAATAGCGAGCGGTAGCAAAATAAATTATTTGAATTTAACTTCTCAAAACGGTTTTATTCCGCAAATTTCTCAATTGGACGGAGACGAAGAGCTTATAATTTTAAATTCGCCAAACAATCCTACAGCAAGCGTAATGGATTTGGAAACTCTTAGCGAATGGGTTAGATACGCTTTAAAAAACGATACCGTAATTTTAAGCGACGAATGTTATAGCGAGTTATATTTCGATCAAAAGCCGCCTTCTATTTTGGAAGCGTGTAAAAACGTCGGGAATTATGAATTTAAAAACGTTTTGGCGATTAATTCGATATCCAAAAGAAGTAGCGCCCCGGGGCTTAGAAGCGGATTTATAGCGGGAGATGCGGATATTTTGGATAAATATTTACAATTTAGGACGTATGTTGGGTGCGCTTCTCCGCTTCCGCTTCAATTAGCCGCCGCAAAAGCGTGGGCGGAGGATTCGCATGTGGCAAAATTTAGAGAAGAATACAAAAAAAATTTTGAAATAGCCAAAGAGGTGTTAAATATCACACCGCCGAGCGCTACGTTTTATATCTGGCTTGAAGTGGGAGACGATATAGAATTTACCAAACGGGCATGGGAAAAAGGCGTTAAGGTAATGCCCGGGCGCTTTATGGGTAGAAACAAAGCAGGAGAAGGCTTTGTGAGAATTGCGCTTGTTTATTCCTCCGGGGAGATTAAAAAAGCGTTGGAAATTATTAAGGAGATTTTATGAGTTTGGTGGAAAAATACGAAAGACTCGATAAATTGGTGCATAAAAAAAATCAAGACGAAACGCTTGATAAATTATTTAGCGATATATTAAAAGAGACTTTTGAACTGGTAAATAAAAAAATAGAAGAAAACAAAACGTTAAATGTCGAGGACGAGGAAGAAAAAGCCGCCGTTAGAGCGATGTTTGAATATATGCTTGAACTTTGGGAGGAGGAGGCTTTTGAAGAAGCCAAAGCCATAGGATACGATATGGTGTATTTAATAGAAGACGAAAATTTAAAAGAGATGTTTAGTATGTTTGTATTGGGTATGCTTGCCGGTTTGGATATTGACGAATTTTTTGAAAAATACGTCAATAATGAAAAGGTATATAAAGATATGTTTTTTGTAGATTTCGACGATTCTATCGAAGAGTTGATAATACGATATAAAGATAAATTTAAAGAGGAGTTTAGCGCTTGAAAATACATTTTATCGGAATAGGCGGCATAGGGCTTAGCGGGCTTGCGAGATATATGAAAGCAAAAGGGCATATTATAAGCGGTAGCGATATAGCCGAAACAAAATTAATTAAATCTTTAAGGGAAGAGGGGATTGAGGTTTTCGTCCCGCAGTCGGCGGATAATATCCGAAATTATGATTTGGTGGTTTATAGTGCGGTGATAAAGCCTCAAAATGAAGAGTTGAAAGAGGCAAAAAAAAGAGGGATTAAAACACTTAGCAGAAGAGAATTTTTACCTTATGTTTTAAATGATAAAAAAGTTTTGTCCGTTTGCGGGGCTCACGGAAAAAGCACGACTTCAGCGATTTTGGCTTCCGTTTTACCTTTTAGCGATGCAATAATAGGCGCGGAATCAAAAGAATTCAACAGCAATACGAGATATAAAAATTCTGAGTTTTTGGTGTTTGAAGCTGACGAGAGTGATGGAAGTTTTGTAGATTCCAATCCTTTTGTAGCCGTAGTTACGAATACCGAACCCGAACATATGGAGTTTTACGGGCATGATTTGGAGCTTTTTTATTCCCATTACGAACGATTTTTAAAAACCGCAAAAGTTAGAGTTGCCAACGGGGAGGACGAGTTTATAAAAAATCTCGATATGGATATAAAAAGAGTGTTTTTAAACGATGTAAAAAATATCAGATACGAATTGATTGACGATTCCCCTAAAACGGTTTTTGAATATAAAGGTTACGAGTTTGAGGTTTACGGATTCGGGAAACACTTAGTTTTGGACGCACTGTTGGCTATAGAGTGCGCAAACGAAATTATAGATATTAAAGAGATTCAAAAAAATATTAAAAATTTCAAAGGTATAAAAAAGAGATTTGATATTCTTCAAAAAGAAGAAAATTTTATTTTGATAGACGATTACGGTCATCATCCCACCGAAATTAAAGCGACACTCCATAGTGCGAGGATTTTTGCCAAGTTAAACGGGATAGATAAAGTCGTATCTATTTGGCAACCGCACAAATATAGCAGGACGATTGATAATTTGGAAGCTTTTATCAGGTGTTTTGATGAAAGTGACGAGCTTGTAATATTGCCGGTGTGGGAAGCCGGGGAAGAACCCGTAGAAATTGATTTTAAATCTCTTTTTGCTGAGCATAAACCATACTTTGCCGACAAGGTAAAAGTTGAGAGTAAAAATATTATGTTAACCAAAGAGGGGGAAACGTTTGCCTCCTTTAAAGAAGGTTTGATTATAGGATTCGGGGCGGGGGATATTACATATCAGTTAAGAGGCGCTTAAGGACTCTTTTTTTTCTTCCAAAAATATATATCTGTTTAGTTTTTCTTCATATAGTTTTTTGATTTCTTCAAGCTCTTCGCTAAGAGTTACGAGTCCCTTTTCTTGATAACACTCCGGATTTGCCAAACACTCTTCAATAGAAGCTATATTCTCTTCGAGACTTTCTAAAAGTTCCGGTAATTCGTTTAATTCTTTGTTTTCTTTAAAAGAGAGTTTTTGTTTTTTGTTTTTGGGTTTTGTTTTTTTCTCTTTTTCTATTTTTTTAACTTCTTTGTTTAAAAGGGAGAGTTCTTTTTCTATTTCAAGATAACGCGTATACGGTATATGAGATTCTTCGACTATACCGTCTCCTTTAAATATAAACAGTTTTTGCGCTATTTTATCCACAAAATATCTGTCGTGGCTGACGAATATAACGCTTCCTTCAAAATCACTTAAATACTCTTCGAGAATATTAATCGTTGGAATATCCAAATCGTTGGTGGGTTCGTCCAAAATCAAAACGTCGTAATTTTTCGTAAATAAGAGTGCGAGAGCCACTCTTGTCTTTTCCCCGCCGCTGAGGACGCCTATTTTTTTGGTTAAATATTCCGGAGGAAATAAAAACTCCCTAAGATAACCGTAAACATGCAGATTTCTGCCTCTGACGTTTACATATTCTCCTCCTTGGGGACAAAACGTTTCAATCAAATCTTTTTCGTCGTTTAACATCGATTTTCTTTGGTCTAAATAACCTATTTTTAGATTTTCGCCTATTTTTATAATGCCGCTGTCGGGTTTTTCTTCGCCGATTAGCAGTTTTAAAAGCGTTGATTTGCCGCTACCGTTTTTACCTACTACGGCTATTTTGTCTTTTTGCAAAATCCTGGTGGTAAAATCGGCGATTAAGCGTTTGTCTCCGAGCTTTTTGTTTAAGCCTTCTATTTCGAACATTACTTTCTTTTTATTTATTTTATCTTCGTTTTTGGCTAAAAGTTCTCTTTTAAGTTGCATTTCTATGTTTTTAATCTCGCTTCTGTCTTGTTTTACCTTTTCTCTTAATTCCAATACTCTTTGTTTTCTGCCTTCATTGCGTTTGAGTCTTGCTTTAACGCCTCTGCTAAGCCACTCTTCTTCGCGTTTTAAGAGTCTTAGTTCGTTTTCGTATTCTTTTTCTTTTGCTTTTAACAGTTCTTCTTTTTGTTTGATATATTCGGAATATCCGCCTTTAAAGCTTCTTAAAGAGGCGTTTTGTATTTCCACTACCCTTGTGGCGATTTTGTCGATAAAGTATCTGTCATGGCTGACGACGATAAAGGTAAATTTCTCTTTTAACAAAATATCTTCTAAAAACTCCGTCATATAGACGTCAAGATGGTTTGTGGGTTCGTCAAGAAGCAAGACGTCGGGTTTTTGCAAAATAAGACTTGCAAGAGCCACTCTTCTTTGTTCGCCTCCGCTAAGAAGCGTAATGTTTTTGTATTCATATTTTTTTAAGTCGAATTCTTGTAACACTCTTTCGATTCTGTCGTCTAAATTCCAAGCATTGTGAAAATCCAAAAATTTCCCTATGGTGTCAAGCTCGTTTTGAATAGTTTTATTTTCGGGAGTTTTACTTAGCGTTTCGCTAAGTTTTAGATATTTTTCGTGCGCCTCTTTAAATTCTTTTAGTTCGTTTTCTATCGCTTCTCTGACGCTTAGGTCGTTATTAAAAACGGGAGTTTGTTTGAGTCTTTTTATTTTAATGCCGTTTTTGGTGATTACTTCTCCACTGTCGGGGTGGATAGTATTGTCTATGATTTTCATAAGAGTGGATTTACCGCTACCGTTTTTTCCGATAAGCGCCACTCTTTCACCTTCGTCGAGATGGAATTCGACGTTTTTTAATATATGCTGAGCCTCGAATTTTTTACTAACGTCCAATAAATCTATCAGAGCCATATTCTCCCTTTTGCTTTTGTCGTTTGAAATAATATCAAGTTTTTCTTTTGTGATTTTACGAAAATATTACGCGGTTAAATTTTTTGGGTTAATTTTTTGTGAAATAATACGATTATTAATGTATAATAAAAATAAAAAGGTTTCGTATGGAAAATCTATACATTCCGGCTACACAATATACTCCCGAAATTAAATTGGACGCCAAAAACGCTTTGATAGAAATAAGAGGCAAGTCTTATCCGGAAAATACGTTTGAGTTTTACGCTCCCGTTATGCAATGGCTTGAAGAGTATTTGCGCTGTTGTTTGAAGGATAAATTGACGGTAAATATGGAGATAATTTATTTTAATTCGAGTAGCAGTAAGCTCTTTTTCGATTTATTCGATATGCTCGACGAAGTAAAAGACAAAGCGGATATAACGGTAAACTGGATTTTTGACGCGGAAAACGAAAGCGCCGAAGAAGCCGGGGAAGATTTCGTAGAGGATTTTGAAGGATTGAAAATTAATTTGGTTAGAAAATAAAGGATATGTATGAGCGATAAACTTTTAAATGAAATCGAAGAGGCAAAAGAGAATTTTAACAGATTAATGGATAAGCTTGCTAAAGATATAAAACGGCAAGAAAAAATCATGTTACGAGCCGATAAAAGGCAAAAAAGAGAATATGACGAACTTCAAAAAAGATTAAAAGAAGTAGAAAAACTTCAACAAGCGCAAAAAGATTTAATA
>Ga0256843_1000335_pt1 | contig 40398 bp, 53 predicted proteins | sample AlvinellametaG_FD_191572 | JGI IMG/M metagenome (GOLD analysis project Ga0256843, IMG submission 191572) | Pompeii worm associated microbial communities from hydrothermal vent at the East Pacific Rise, Pacific Ocean - Alvinella | ecosystem: Host-associated > Annelida > Integument > Unclassified ...
TACAACTACAGCTCACTACAACTACAGCTCACTACAACTACAGCTCACTACAACTACAGCTCACTACAACTACAGCTCACTACAACTACAGCTCACTACAACTACAGCTCACTACAACTATAGCTCACTACAACTACAGCTCACTACAACTACAGCTCACTACAACTACAGCTAAAAAGTATAAAAATACAGCTTTGAATAAATCTAAAATATACAAATTTCAAAATTCTTTTTATAATATTTAATAACATTATATAATAAATTCAGTTGATTATATTTTAATCATATAAGATATAACACTATATAACAAGTAAATGTTATAAACTGTTTTAGTTAAATAACGTTATTTAACAGCGTGTTATTTAACGTTATTTAATCATAACTGTTTTTAACAATAACTGTTTTAGTTATTTAACGTTATTTAACAATAACTGTTTTAGTTATTTAACGTTATTTAACCATAACAGTTAATAACAAGGTACTATAAATGATAATCATTATGAATAAGGGGGCTAGCTCCGGAAACTAAATAATTTTAAAAATTTAAAGCCCCTTATTTTGATTGACAGGTTTTACAAAAAGTTATATTATGTTATACTTTGTTTAAAAAAGGTTACAACTAATGGCTAAATATTTAAGTTTACAAGACATAGTTAAAAAAGTAGTAGATAAAAAGATAGCAATTATTTCAAAGCCTACATTCCTTGAGGCAGTAAGTCGTGGTCAAATACCTTATCACTATATAGAGGGTTCTAAAACTAAAAAATATATCTATAGTGAAGTAAAAGAGGCTATGTTAAAAGCAGGTATAGGTCAAAAAGGTTTTAGAGATATGCAACCACCAAAATCTAAAAAATCAAAAAACAAGTCTAAAAAAGAGAAACATAGAGAACGTATTATTGAGAAGCTTGATAATATAAAACCTCCTGAAAAAGGTCAAACACAACAGCAGTATGGTGAGCAAGTGGTACACGAACTAGGTGAGAAACCTACAGTTACAGACGCTAATATTTATAAGACTATTTATCAAGGTAAGATTGAGAAAATAAAATATGAGAAACTTATGGGTGAGCTTATTGAACGAGATAAAGTTGAGAATAAGGCTTTTGAGACAGCTAGAGCAATTAGAGATAAATTATTAACAATCCCTGAACGATTATCAAGTGAATTATCATCAATATCAGATGCTCATCAAATTAAAGAACTTTTATTTAAAGAGTTTGAGATATTATTAGATGGTTTTAGTGAGGAAAGCTTCTATGTCAAAGAACATTAATCCTATAACATTAGGGTGTATGAATGGTTTTAAACCAGACCCTCGTTTAACAGTCAGTGAATGGTCAGATACATTTAGAATACTCACTAGTGAGGCTTCAGCAGAAGCAGGTCGTTGGCGAACTGATAGAACTCCATATTTACGTGAAATCATGGATGAAATGTCACCAACAAGTTCAACACAACAAGTTAAGGTGATAAAAGGAACTCAGTTAGGGTTTTCATCTATAGCAGATAATATAGCTATGTGTTATCTAGACTTATACCCATGCCCTATATTGTATATATTACCTACTGAAACACTAGCTAAAGGTACATCAAGACGTAGGATAACCCCATCTATAAAAGCCATACCTCATCTTGCTAAAAAAGTGATAGGTGGTAAAAGTAAAGATGATGTTGGTGAAGTGTTTTCAAAGGCTGTAGCAGGTGGTAACTTAACATTTGGTTGGTCAAACTCAACAAGTTCATTTCGTTCATTCTCAGCTCGTGTAGTAATACTTGATGATGTTGATGGTTATGGTACGTTTGGTGAGGGTGATGTTATGGAACTTGGTAAAGCTCGTGCTGATGCTTTTGCTAATAAAAAAATATACATAAACTCAACACCTACGATAGCTAGTCAATCTAGTATTGAGACAGAGTTTGAAGACTCAGACCAACGAGAATATGAGATGCCTTGCCCTGAATGTAATCAGTATTTTCCTTATAAATGGGAGTATATGCACTATAAGGTTGATGAAAAAGGTAGGTTAGATGGTGATGTTTTGTGTGGTTGCCCTCACTGCGGAGCGATGATACCTGAATATAAGAAAACAAATATGATGTTAGATGGAAAATGGATACCTAGAAATGCAGGGCATCAACATAGAGGTTATAAATTAAGTTCGTTATATTCACCTGTTGGTTGGTTATCTTGGAATGAGGTTGCTGATGAGTTTATAAAGGCTCATAAACTAATGCTAACAGGTGATGATAGGTTGATGCAGGTATGGGCTAATACTAGAGATGCTAGAGCTTGGAAGCCTAAATTAGATGGTGTTGAAATAACAAACCATCATGAGAGGGTTGAAGATTATGAATGTGAAGTTCCAAATGAAGTTTATATATTAACCGCAGGTATTGATACACAAGATGACAGGTTTGAAATAGAAGTTTTAGGGCATGGTAAGAATGGTGAGACTTGGAGTATTGATTACAAGGTTATAGCAGGTGACCCACAATTTGATGAAACTAAAGAGGCTTTAGATGAATATATTAATCGTACTTTTGAGAGAGAAGATGGCACATTGATGAAAATATATGCTAAAGGTATTGATACAGGTGGTCATAGAACTAAAACAATGTATGACTACTGTAAACATAGAGCTACTCAGTTAGTTTTTGCGTTTAAAGGTCATAACCAAGTTAATGCTCCAATTACAAGTAAAACAGTTGATAATATGAGAGCTAATGATTTAACACTATTTACAATAGGTGTAAATGCTTTAAAAGATGATTTTTATGCTAGATTAGCTATAACAGAACATGGTCACAACTATTGCCATTTTCCAAATAAACCTGTATATAATGATAAGTACTTTAAAATGCTAACAGCTGAGAAACGTGATGATAAAGGTAGATATGTTAAAGTAAGATTGCGTAATGAAGCTTTGGATTGTAGAGTGTATGCAATGGCTACACTAACTGTTGCTAAAATTGATGTGAATAGATTACCTAAACCTGTTCTGTATATAGGTGAAATGGATAAAGTTAAAACAGTTAGTGCTTCTAGAAAAACTAATACATATATAGAGCCATCATCATATTTAGATGAATTTTGACTTATTTTGTTATATTATGTTATACTTTTGTTAGTTTTATTAAAAAGGATTAGATAATATGGCAGTAACATTAAAAACTTGGGGTCAGCAGTTAGCAGAAGTTCAAGAAGCTATTACAGCAGTATTATCTAGTCAAAGATATGAAATTAATGGTCGAGTAATGCAAAAAGCTGACTTGGAATGGTTACATAAGCGAGAAGATTTTTTATCGCAAAAACTAGCTAATGAGGGTGATGTTATAGCAGGTTCAAAAGTAACTCGTGGGTCAGTACAAGTGAGTTTTGAATGACTTTGAACCCTTTAACTTTAATTGATAATTTAGCTAGAACTGTAGCTATTAAATATGTTGATTTTGCTTATAAGCGAGGTTTTTATGAGGGTGGTAAAATAACCGCTGTTAATAAAGATTTTTGGAATGCAAATAGTGATTTTGAAGCAACTGCTTCACCTGATAGAGATAGACTTAGAGCTAGAGCAAGATGGTTGTCGGCAAATAATGCTATTATGGATAATATTGATAACGCTATTATAAATAATGTTATAGGGATAGGTATTGGTTTACAATCGATAACAGGTAAGTCAAAGTTTGATAATGACGTTGAAAAGGCTTGGTTAGCTTGGTCAAATAGTTCTAAAAAGTGTGACTCTACAGGTAGGTTTACATTTCCTACAATGCAACGTATGATTTTAAAAAGTCGTTTGGTTGATGGTGAGATTTTTATTTATAAAAGAGTTACTAAAGATGGTTTAAAATTACAACTAATTGAGGCTGATTTTTTAGATAGTAATAGAACTGATGGTGGTATTGAGTTGGATAGTGTTGGAGTACCTATAAAATATCATTTTTTAGATGGTAATAATAAAAGTTATACAATCAATGCTAAATACATCATAAATTATTTCATGGCTGAAAGACCAACTCAATATCGTGGTATATCTGAGTATAAACAGGCTATTTTAGATATAAAGAACTTTTCAGCGTTTCAAACAGCTTCTATTCAAGGAGCTAGGGCTAGAGCTAACATTGCGTATGCTGTTAAACATAATACATCAGCAGGTCAACCTTATGGTGCAGATTTCGACAAAAAGATACAACAAATAAATGGTGTGTCTGTTTTATACCTTAATGATAATGAGGATATTACTAAATTAGACCCTGATAGTGTTGCTACAGATTATGTTCAATTTAGTGAAAATACTATTAGATTGATAGCAACTGCTAGGAAAGTTAGTTATGAGTTGTCATTTAGAGACTATTCTAAGGTTAATTTTGCATCAAGTAGAGCATCTTTATTACAAGATTTTAAACGTTTTGATTTAGAACAGACTCATTTGGTTGATTATATATTAAATGATATTTTTTCAACATGGTTAGAGACTGAAATTCTATTAGGTAGGTTAAAAGCAAATGGGTTTGAAAAAACACCTGAAAAATGGACTAAACCTAAATGGATTATGCCTAAACGAGATTTAGTAGACCCTCTTAAAGAGATTACTGCTATTGAGAAAAAAATTAAGCTAAATTTGACAACTGAAACTGATGTTGCTAATTCAGAGGGTCAAGATTATGAGCAGATATTACAGAAAAAAGCTCAGGAACAGGCTTTAAAAGAAAAATATGGAGTCCCTGATTTTTCATTAATTGAAGCTAGTCTTATGACAGGTGGTAATGATAATGGTAAAACAGATTATGATGAAAATATAACAGGTAGTGAGTCATCTAATGACAAAGGAGTAAACAATGCCTAAGATTAATAAGCGTGAAGCATTACGTAATACACATAGAATTAGAGCTGTTTCAGTTAGTGTTAGCAATAGAGCAAACGATAACAGTAACACTTTGTCTTTTGTGTTTGTTAGTAATGACAACGCAGGTGTTCGTTTCGATTGGGGTAGTGGTGAGTATTATAATGAAATACTTGATGTAAATGGTGCATCGGTAGAGCGTTTAAATACTTTTTTCAAAGACCATTCACGTAGTGTTGATAGTGCTGTAGGTAAGATTGATAATGTACGTGTTGAAGATGGGCAACTTATTGGTGATGTTACTTTTGGTAGTGATGAAGACTCGCAACGAGTTTATTCTAAATATACTGATGGAATTTTAACTGATGTGTCTATCGGTTATGAGATTAAAGACTACAGAGTTGAAAAAGGTGCTGAGAATGAACGGGATAACGTAACCGTTACTGACTTTGATATTTTTGAAGTTTCCGCTGTTGGGATAGGTTTTGATAGTGGTGCTAAAAAACGTTCAGAAGAAGAAAATTATGTTGATAGGAGTTCAGAAATGAATGAAGAAATGAAACAAAGACTTGATGCGTTAGAAAAAATGCAAGAGCGTAGTGAAGCAGAAAATGTTGAACTTAAAGTGCTAATGTCAAAACGTGATGCTGAGATTTCAGCTGAAAAAGAACGTGAAGCTGAGAATTTACGTCAAGAAAATATTGAACTAAAGCGTCAAGCTGAGGTTAGAGTATTAGCTACAAAACATGGTGTTAGTGCAGACAAAGAACGTGCTTGGATTGAAGATAGTAAAATGACTATTGATGCTGTTCGTGATGCAATTCTTGATATGAAAGTAAGTGATACTGAGGGTTTTAAAACACTAGAGCGTGAGCAAAACTCTAAAGATGAGCTTAAAAAAGCTGTTGTTGATGGTTTAGCTTTAAGATTAGGTCGTGGGTCACTTAAAGATGCTCATAAAGATGCTCATAAATATCGAAATGCTCCACTTGCTCAGTTGGCAAACCTTTTACTTCCTGAAAATGAGAGAAGTTTTAACCCTGTTGAAGTAGCTGAACGTTCAATGTTATCAGGTGATTTTCCTCTATTACTGTTAAGTGCGGGTAATCGTGTACTAGAGTCTGAATTTGAAGCTCAAATGGCAACAGCTGGTATGTTTGTTAAACAAGTTGATGTTCCTGATTTCCGCACAAATACTGATATTGTAAAAGGTCAAGGTGGTAGATTATCACGTACTCTTGAAAATGGAGACCTTAAAGAACTTAGTATGTCTGAAAGTGCTGAAACTTGGAAACTAGAGTCTTTTGGTAACAAATTTGTACTTACACGTGAAATGATTATCAATGATGACTTAGGTGCATTTACTGATATGCTTTCACTATTTGCTTCAATGGCAGTGACTACATTCAATGGTCTTACTTATGACCTTTTACGTGGTGCAGGTGATTTTGCTAACTATAAAATGTCAGATGGAACAGCTGTATTTTCAACAGACCATGGTAACATTGCATCAAACGCTCTTAGTGCTGAGGCTTTATCAGCAGGTAGAGTTGCAATGCGTAAGCAAAAAGGTATTGATGGTAAAACACCATTGAATATTTCACCTCGTTATTTAGTTGTTGCTCCTGAATTAGAGCAAACAGCTCGTGAGTTGTTATTCTCAACAACTAAACTTGACGCTACAAATGATGGTGTTGTTAATGTTGTTCAAGATATGAACTTACAACTCATTGTTGATGCTGAACTTGCATCGTCAACAGAGTGGTATCTTCTTGCAGACAGACGTACTATTAAAGTAGGTTATCTTGCAGGTACAAACAGAAGACCTGTTGTTAAAATGTCTGAAAGTTCAGTTGTTAGAACTGTATTTGAGGGTGTATTTGATATCGGTTTTGTTGTAGAAGATTACAGAGGAATGTATCAAGGTAACCAATAAGGTTACTTTGACATAATCAATTAAGGAGATTATAATGGCAGTTTTTAAAGTTTTAGATGGAAATGTAGTAATTATCCCTGCTCCATCAGATGTATCTTTACGTGATGTAGTACCTTTTGGAACTACTAATATCGGAGTAGCTCAAACAGAGGGTTTAACAGGTGAAGATATTTCAGTTGAATTGGTTGGTGTATATGAGTTACCTGCCGATACTACAGAGGGTTTTTCTATAGGTGATACAGCACTATGGGATGTTGATAACAAAGTGGTTATCTCAACAGGTACAGTAACAGCAGGTCTTATTCTTTCAGAAAAAGTAGCGGGTGCTGATGGTACAGTTTTAGTTAAGATTGGATAGATAAATGTCGTTATTAGATTTTAATAGTGTTTTAACTGATGATGTGAAAGACGTGTTTCTTCAAGAGTTTTCAGTTGAGGCTATTTATATTTCTAATAACGAAAGTAAAGCTATATCAGTTCAGTTCTTTAAAGACTCACTTGATAAGATGGAAACATTATATAGTCATGTAATATGCGCTTATAGTGATGTACCAACTGTAATGCAATCAGATACTATTGAGATTGATGGTGTATTATATGGTGTTGTTGATAATGAACCTGATGAGCATTTTACTGTTCAAAATTTATTTTTGCAAAAGGTGTAATAGATGATAAATGTAAATTTAACTGAAATTGAAGTTACTGAGAAACTTATAACTAAGAGTAAAGAACTTGGTGAAGTTTCACCTAGAGTTGTTATAGTACAACGTACTGTTATAAACCCTAGTAAAAGTATTAAAAGATTAGTTAGATTTGCATTAATTGTTTCAGCAGGTAATGAAAAATTACTTGATGGTCTTATTGCAGAATGTGTTAGTAATGATATGTCATTTTATTTTGTCGGTTCAGATATAAATTTACAAAATGATTTGAATATTGAGTACTTATATTTCGAGGCTGAAATTATGCCTAAACAAATTTCATAGGAGACTTTTATGTCAGCACAAAGCAAATATTATAATACAGGTGGTGGTGAGTTATTTTTTACGCCTCTAGTTGATGGTGTTTATGGTACTGAAACAGCTTTTGGTCAAACAGAAAATGTTAGTTTTTCATCAGAAGTTGAAACAATTACTCACGACAATACTGAGGGTAGTACAACTTTTGAAGATTTAAGTATTTTAAAGAAAGTTACAGGTAAATTGACTATTGAGTCAGTTGAGATTTCACCTGATATGCTTGAAAAATCAACACTAGGTGATAAGTTTGTAACACTTATTCCTGCGTCTACAGGAACTACAACTGATTTAGTTGTAAGTGCTTTTGATAAAGCTTTATATGTAGGTGTTAAACATATTTCAAATGTTGTTGTAAAAGATGATACTGATGCAACAACTTATGTTGAGGGTGTTGATTATAGTGTTGATGGTGATACTGGTACTATTACAGTACTGTCTAGCGGTGGTACTATTGCTGTAAATGATACACTTCACGTTACTTTTGATAATGAAGCTTATAATGATATTCGTATTGAAGCTTTTATGAATAGTAAGTTAGAGGGTAAATTACGTTTTGTTTCTAACCCTGCAAATGGTTTAGCATATACTTATACTTTCCATAAAGTTTCTATTTTAGCGTCTGGTGATTATGCTCTTAAATCAGCGGATGAGTTCTCAAAAATTTCATTTGAGGGTGCATTACTAGCTAGTGATTTAATCACAGGCAATAACGTTTCAAAACTCTTTAAAATTGAAGCTACTGAGTTAGTGTAGATTTATAGCACTCTCTTAGGAGGGTGTTATTAAATTTATAAAGGATATTAATGATACCTAATGTTAAAATTGTAAAATTATCAGATAGAGAAGTTAAATGTTATGACTTAACTTATGGTTATATGGTTGGTGTTGAGTCAGGTTCTATAACTGAGACTATGTTAGGTGTTGTTGAAGATGGTACTGATTTATCAGAAGATGAGGTCTTATCTTTACGTAGAAGTGAAGTACAAGAGGTTTATAATACTATTTTACAACTAACTTACCCAAATTTATATAATGAAGATGGTACTTTAAAAGAAATAGATAGTGGTGAACAATCACAAGAAGAAGATAAAAAAAAAGCTTAAAATATCTAGGTGCTAAACTGATAAGAAATGGTCATGTTAATGTTTTAAACTATAGGATGAATTTCTTTGAAATATGTTTAGATGAATTAGACACTTATATTTCAGAGCAAATACGTTATAATAGTTTATCGAATAGATTATCTAAATTAGAGCAAAAAGAATTTGATGAGTTTATGAAACTTGATGAAAAAACTTCTAAAAAAGTTATTGAAGTAGACCATGAAGCTCAGATGAAAGAAATGATGAGGTTGTAAAAATGGCACAGACTGAGCGTAAGATAGAAATAGAGATTAGGGCTAAAACTGAACAAGCTTTAAGTGAGATAAATAGGTTAAATAAAGAGTTAAACAAGTTAAAAAAGACTGAGAAAAATTTTAAAGCTATGGATAATCAAGTAAAACAGATGAGTCGTAGTTTTACTCAATTAGCTACCCATGTTGGTAAATTGGCTGTTATTTATGGTACTTTTGAGGGGTTAAATACAACTATTAGAACTTTTGCTGAGTTTGAGCATAGTATTAATAGATTAGGTGTTATTTCAGGTGCTACAGGTGTTGAATTACAGGCTTTAACTGACAAAGCTATGGAGTTAGGTGAAACTACAATATTTAGTGCTTCACAAGTCGCTGATGGTTTAAATTCTTTAGCAATGGCAGGTTTAAGTTCAGATGAGCAATTATCCGCTATAAGTTCAACTTTAGATTTAGCAACAATAGGTATGTTAAGTTTAAATGATGCGTCATTAATCGCTGTACGTACTATGGGTTCTTTTAATAAAGAAGCTGATGATGTAGCTCAAATAACTGATATTATGGCAGTATCGGCATCAAACTCAGCTCAAACAGTTGAGGACTTAGGTGATGCTTATGAGAAAGTAGGTTCAGTAGCTACAGCATTTGGTATATCTATGGAAGAAACTACAGCCTCATTAATGGTTATGGCTGATGCAGGTCGTAAAAGGTCAGAAGCAGGTACTCAGTTAAAAATATTAATGTCTAGATTAGCAGGTAATAAAGAAGCTAAAAAGTATATTGATGAACTTGGTATCTCAATGTTTGATGCAAATGGAAAACTATTACAATTTAAACAACAATTAATATTATTAAAAGATGCTTTAGCTAAATTACCTGAGCAACAACGTAATATTAAATTAGGTCAAATTGTAGGGTCAGAAGCTAAAGCTACTACATTAGTTTTAATGAATAATATTGATAAAATAAGTTCAAATGTAGATAAATTAAAAGGTTCATTTGGCACTGCTGGTGAGATGGCTAGAAAACTACAACAAGATTTAAAAGGTTCTTATTTAGCATTGATGAGTGCTTTAGAAACATTAGCTATTAAAATAGGTACTGTTTTAACACCAACATTAGAAGAAATGCTGTTTAACATGACTCAGGGTATTAGAAATCTGAATGATGCTGATATTAAAGGTTTTGCTAACAATGTTAAAGATATTATTGATTTTATAAAATCTTTATCAGAAGCTATTGCAACAATGTTGATAGGTGTTGCAAGTATAACTCAATCTATATCAAATTTAACAGGAATTAGTACAGGTTGGATTGCAATATTAGCTACTGTTGTATATAAACTTAGAAGTAAGGTGATACCTGCTATTGTAGCGTTGAGAAGTGCTTTATCATTATTATTTAGTACAAACCCTTATCTATTAGCTTTAACAGCAGGTTTGATAGCTATTGATGTAGCTTTAACTTCTATGCAAGCTAGTGTTGATGATATGAGAAAATCAACAGAAGATTTTAATAAGTCATTTTATAATTTATATGATTTGGTAGATGGTGCTTTTGCAGGTAAGGATGTAATGGATGCTGAGGGTTTAAGAGTTACTCTTAAAGCTCTAGCCGATGAAAGTGACGCTACTAAGTATAAGATAAATAAATTAAAAAAAGAATTAGCTAGTGAAGAAGATAGGTTTTTCTTATTTAGAGACAATGATAAGATTGAAACTTTAAAAACTGAAATAAACTCACTTGAAAAAGAGTTAAAAAATGCAGATTTAGCAACCAAGGCTTTAAAAGATAGAGGTAATGAGTTATCTAATACATTAAAAGATGAAAGTAATTCAGCGGGTGGGTTGAAAAATAAATTAGAAGAATTAGAGCCTGTTCAAAAAAAGGCATTAGCTAAATCTATAACAAATTTAGAGTCTCGTAAAAAATCATTAGAAACTACACTAAGTAGTATGACAACTAAAGAGGAACGTTACTATGCTAAAATTGCTGAATTAGAAGCTAAAACTGCTCAAATTCGTAAAAAATATGCAGATGAGCGTATATCTTATAGTATATCTATTGAACAGAAACTTGCTAATGCTAGGAATAAAGGTTTAAATGATTACCAGAAATATAATGATGCTCAAAAACGAGCAGGTGAAGCTTTAGCTAAATCTAAAGAGTATTTAGAAAAAGGTAATCTTGAAATCTCTAAAAAGTATTATGATGAGTATATGAACCTTATTGAAGTTGGTGCAGGTGATGAGATTTCAATTAAAAAAGAGGTTTCTCAATATAACTCAGAAACTCATCAGTTGGAAAAGAAAGAGATTGAGTCTGTTCAAAAAACTAGACAGAGTACTTTACGAGAATATGAGTCTAATGTAAAAAATGGTCAAGTTCAATATATGGATTGGCTTAAAGCTAAAGAGAAAAAAGAAATTGATGCTAATCAAAAAGCTATTGAAGCTGAAAAGTTAAAATTAGAAACATTAAAAGCTCAGATGGATATTCAAAAACAAATGTTACTACTTGTAACACAAATGTTGAATAAAGCTAAAGGTGTTAAATTTGAACCTGATTTAACATCATTTGATACAGCTATGGCTAAAGTTGATACTCAATTAAAAGATTTAGAGACCAAGCAACGTAAAATTAAAATAGATGGTGTAGATACAACAGAAGTAAAAAAAGATTATGATAAAATTGAGAAGTCTAAAATAGAACCTGTTGTTGAACCTGTTGTTGAAGATAAAAAATTTGAAACTTGGAAACATGAGGTAGTCACTGACGAGTTAATTACTCAGATAACAGCTGATAAAGATAAAGCTGACGCAAAAGTATCTGAATTACAGAGAGAAATAGAGAAACAAGGTATTAAACCTGTAGATGCTGACACTGCAAACGCTTTAGCTAAAGCTAGACAATTACAAGATGAGCTGAGTAAGAGAGTTGATAAGTATGTATATATACATACTATGCAAGCTAATCAAAATGGTGGTGAGATTTTACCAAGATTTCAAACAGGTGGCAGTTTGGATAATGGTGAGGGTCATTCACGTAAATCAGGTAAATTAAGTGGTTATGGTGGTGGTGATAAAGTAAAAGCTTTACTTGAAGCAGGTGAGTTCATAGTACGTAAAGAAGCTGTAAAATCTTTAGGTTTATATAGAATGTATCAAATAAATCAAGGTAAATTACCACGTTATCAAGCAGGTGGTGGTGTAAATATACCTAGATTTAATAGCGGTGGTAGTGTGACTAAAGATAATAGTAAAGGTACTGTTGAGTTGAATTTAAACTTAGGTAGTGAAAAATATAAAACTGTAGCTGATGAGGATGTAGCTATTGCTTTAGCTGAACATTTACAAAGGAGTTCATTTTGAAAAGAGTAGTTACTTTTGATGGAATTAGTTTAGATTATCCATTATATATCTCAACAGAATTTGATATTGATAATTATATTGGTACATCATCTTTAGCAATAGATGGTAGTACTGTAATGTTTATCCAACCAAAAGGTGCTATGACTAATCAAGTTCAAATATATTCAAAAACTGACGCATGGGTTTCAGATACTATTAAAAATTCTTTGATGAGTGGTGTTGATGACTTAGCTAAAACAGTTACTTATTCAGATGGTAGTAGTGATATATTTTTTTATGACCATACAAAAACACCTTTACAATTCACACCTTTATACAATGGGGCTTTATGGTATAATGTTACATTCAACTTATTAAAAGGATAATATAATGGCTAGTGCTATTTATAACGAGTTTAAGAAAGAAATAGGAACTATTGATTGGATTAATGCTAATGTTTCAGTAATGTTAGTTACTAGTGATTACACACTTGACATTGATGCTCATAATTTTAAATCTGATATTGACAATCTAAGTGTTGAAGTTTCAGGTGATGGATATACTGCAGGTGGTCAAGCTCTAGCGAATAAAGCAATTACTAGAGATGATGTAAACGATTGGTCAGTTTTTGACGCAGATGATGTTGTTTGGTCAAATTCAACAATTACTGCGAGAGGTGCTGTGATTTATGTTGATAGTGGTGATGCTACAACTTCAACATTAGTAGCTTATGTTGATTTCGTATCAGATAAAACATCATCTTCAGGTGATTTTATTATTCAATGGCATACAGATGGTGTGTATAGAATAGGTTAATTTTAAAGGCTTGTAGTTATGACAGTAGATGATTATAGTTTTATAACTACAGGTACGCTTCACGAAAATGTATTACGAGATAGTAGTGAAATAATCACGCTATCTTTAACTGATACAAACAATAATCTAATAACTAAAGATGATAGTGGTCGATATGACATATTATTGAATGATGAGTTGTTAGATACTTCTTCAAGTCTATTATTTCAAGCTCCAAATAATTGTTATGGTATTGAGTCTGATGTAAATTCAAATGTTGAGTTATGTATACAGTATGATAAATTATTTTCAACAAAACAAACATTTAGTTCTTATAATTATTTTTATGATGGTAAAGATAGTTGGGCTTATTCTTTTGCTAAGACTAAAGATAATGTTTATGTAAAAAGTGGTATTTATTATAATGGTGATACAACATTTTATGCTTTTATAGCTATAGGTGATGATTGGCATTATGCAGGTTTATCAACTGACGATTATGATTTACTTGATGTCTATAGCAACTTCACTAGCACATTAGATTATGAAACAGGCGATATTCATCTATACTTAAATGGTGTTGAAGTATTAAGTGACTCAACATCAGCAACACCTATTTATAATATTGATAAGGTTGGTATATATTCATTAAATACTAAGATATACGGTGGTAGATTTTTCAATAAAATTATAACAGATTTTGATAATATATTCCCATTAAACCATTATTGTTTAGCTAGTATTATAAGACCAAACAATAAAATCTTTAGTTATACTGTAAAAATATCTAGTATTGTTGATACATTAGATATTGTATTGTATGAACCTACAACATTTGATTGTAAATATACACAAGATGTTTTAATACCAACTACAATAACTGTAAATAGTCCTGATGTAACAGCTTATAAGCGTTCTATGTACTCTGATGACCCTTTTGATGATGGTTCACTAAAATTATTAATTGATTTCAAAAATTATGATGATTATAGTGAAACATTATATGATAGAACTAACACTTATTATATTAATGCTAGAAATAACTACACCTTTACTGATGGATTACTTGACGCTAATAAGTTAATATTAGACGATAATAGTGACACAGACCATGATAATGAAATATTACCAAATGATTTAGTTGTATGTGATGATAGTTCTCAATCATTAACACTATCTATTTGGCAAAATGTTGAAAGTAGTTCATATTTTAGTACAGGTTTTTCATTTACGTTAAATGGCAATTATTGTAGATTTGAGGGTGGTGGTGATGGAAATGGTGGAGGTACATTTTCAGTAAGTTTAGACAATGAGAATGGTGATGTTGTAGTACAGGAAGATGGTACATTAGATTTTGATGCAAACGAACTGACATTATATTCATTTATAATTGATATTGACGCAGGTGAAGTGCGAGTTTATATAAATGGTAATAATTTATATGCAACTTACGAATTTGATGATACTGTATTAGCTCCTGATTTAAGTAAAATTAGTGATTGGAAAATACTAAATCCTTACTATGGTGTTGCCCATCAAGGTATTAGATTATTCAATAGAGTTTTAAGTTATACAGATTTAGATTATTTGTATACGAATGAATATAGTGGTTTAAGTGTAACTGTTGAAGTTGATAGTAATTTTATAAATGTATTACCTAATACAACAGCTTTTAGTTATATATATGCTGATAGTTTATTAATAACTACATTTGTTTATTTAATAGATGGTACTCATGCTATATGTGACGTTGATGTACTGTCAATGACCTCCTATGTTTATTTTGTAGCTGACACACCTGCTATATGTGTCGTTGATGCAAGTTCTTTAACAATAACTCAACCTATTCAAAAAGTTATAACTTTTCCGCTTTATATAAATACTCAGTTTATTAAAATAACAGTAACTACACCTGATGTATTAAATGAGTTAAACCTTGTTAAGGCTAATAGTTTATACAGTTATTGTAAAATAAACACACCTGATTTAGTTATAGATAATAATATAGTTATAGTTAAGACATCGTTATATATTGATGTTTTTTGCAACTGTGGGTATGATGGTTGTACTCAGACAATTATAAAAACAGACGTGAATGTGTTAAACATTACTATTGATGATATTACAAGTAGTGTTACAGTTAATGTTGATAGTATTTCATTAACGTGTAGTTTGTACTACATGATGTATATATCTAGTTCAATATTGCCTATAATTTTTATAACACCAAATTTTGTAGGAGGTTATGGCGAAAGTTCAATAGTTGATGCGATAAGACCTCAGTCATTATTTTTAAATATAACTACATTGTATTTGCAAAACAATAGAAATAGCTATATATCTATATCAAATAGTTTAGTGATTATGTGTGATATATTAGAAGTTAAACTTAGTGATATTTGCTATGTTAATACAATTTATATAAGCATTAATATAAACCATTCTATAGCCAACCCTATTAAAAATAGACGAGTTGTTAAAATAGGTAGTGTTGATTTACCTATAGGTTTATATTGGTCAAAGAATTATTTTTCAAGAGAGTTTATTCAAACCAACAGCTTAACTGTAAATGGTGATAGTGTTGTAAGTATACAGAGATTGAAAAAGTATGGTCAGAAATATTCAATACATACTGATAGTGACTTTAGTCTAAATAAGGAAATAGTAGATAAGTTAATTTTAGAGATAAATGATGAAAGTTATGATATACTATTTGATGATGGTTTAATTATAAATGTTAAAAACAACTTGTTGGAAAAACCATTCACACTCGAGCCTATATTTAATGGTTCTGATGAGTATTATATTACATTGGAGATTTTAGTTTGATTAGAAATGATACAGTTAGGGTAGTTTTAAATAGTTCTGATGATATATATCCAACATCGATATCTATTACTGAGGGTATTGGAAAAGGTTATAACAACGCTACATTATCAGGTACTAATTTGATTGATGTGAACTGTGGTGATGTTTTAAGTATTATTATAAATACCGATGATATATATGAGTTTGTCATTGATAAAAAAGATATTAGTGATAAAGGTAAAGTTACTATAACCTGTTATGGTAAACCAATAGTACTTACAGATGGTAAGCCGTCAAATACTGAGTTTTCGTATTCAACATCAGATGAACTTATTGAGTCTTGTTGTAATGGTATAATTCAATATGAAAACAATTTACCAACTATTACATTTACAGGTCAAACTTATGTTAAAACTTCAACTCCAATGGAGAGAATTTTAGATATGGTATCAGTTATCGGTGGTGAAGCTTTTGAGGTTGATGGTGAGTTGAAATTGAACGAGTTAGCTATAATCCCTGAAACACCTACAATAGCTCATACATTTGATGATAGTGAAGTATTTAGTTATGCTTATTCAGAGAACAGAACATCGTCAAATTTAACTAAAGAGGTTCTATTTAACCCTGTAGTTGATGATATTTACAGTGATGTTACAGCTACTTTAGATTTTGATGAAGATTTGTCTAAAGGTCAAATTCTATTCAACCCGTCGTTATCTAGTGGTTATAAATATTATATAGATGGTATTGATAGTAGGAAACCATTGACTATAAATAGAGTTGAGACATTTACATTAACTGATACAACATTTGTAAATACTCTTGGTGGTATTGATAGTATTGAATATATTACATTAAATGGTGAACCTTTCAGCGATTATATCATATATGATAAATATAATGTAGTTATGTTCAATGCTGAATATTCAGGTGAATTAGTTGTTAGTTATAAAACATTGTCAGTTACAGTTTATTGTTATCAAACATCAGATTTTTCAATTAAATATGAATGCAGTATATGTTCAGGAACTATTGAGATAAATGCTGACAATACTATAAATAGTGGTAATTGTTATGCTGATATAAAATCACCACTAACTTATGAAAATGGAGGCACTGTTTATTTATCAAGCGGTGTAGATTATACATTTATTTTTGTAGAGAAAAAAGGAGCTACCAATTTAGTTCAATATACAACTTTAGATTTATCAGGTGGTGGTGTAATAACTATTAAATACTTATATAATACTACTGATTGGACTGATACTGATTTTATGGATAATTTAACATCAACAACAGTTAGCAAGATTGAGACAATGAGTGGTGAAGTTATATATGATGAAAATCTAGATAGTTATGTGTTGTATTTAGACAAACCAATAGATAGTATCAATGATATTTACTTTGGAAGTCTATTATTAGACAGTGTCTCATACAGCTATGTTGGTACAGGGTTAGTTCCTTATATTGAATTTACAGATAATACATTCGAGAATAGTACTTTAGATATTTCAGTTAATAGTACGTTTGATGAAGTTGTTATACCAGCTCCACAAGAAAATCATCCTGTAACGCTTTTGGATGTAATTACTTGTTCAGGTGTTGCAACAGGTGAGTTTGTACCTGATGATAGTGTTATGTGTGATTTACCTGCTACATTTAAGATTGATGTGGCTAGTTTATTTGATTTAGAAATTAGTGATATTTTTGGAGCAACATTAACAGGTGATTTTGGTGATTTAGTTATTGATAATTTTGGTCAAATTGAAGTTACTGTTACAATAGCTAAGGTATACATTATCGATGCTAGTTCTATCAAAGATAGTGCTACTATTAAAGTAGATGCTGAGGGGGTTGTTTAATGGCTGTTTACAATAGTGTTAATGTTTGTACTGAGTATAAAGGTTTTCAAGCCTTATATTCACATGATATAGGTTCAGAGCAAGTAATTATTAAAGATAGTTTGATAAGTGACGAAAATGTAGCACTCGCTAGAGCTAAATCAGAATTATTAAGAGGTGGTTATACTGAAAGAGTAGTTAATATTACAACAGTGTTTACACCATCATTAAGACAGAATGACATAATATCATTCAATGGTTCTAATTGGTTGGTAAAAGAGATTACATTATCATTTAACCCACCAAAATTACTACAAACCATAAAAGGTGTTAGATATGAGTAGCTCAACTGAGTCATTAGTAAAAGTTTTAGATACTGTAATTGAGTCAAAGATAAAAACAACTGAAAATATTACAATAATGTCTGTTTTGTTATATAAGGCAGGTAGTAATTTAGTAGCTATTAATTTAGGGAAGTTGAGCTACTAAATGGGTCATGTAACGTATGTAAGCGTTGATGTTAATAGTGATTATTATGTTGAAGATGATGTGTCAGAAAAGTGTGTAAATTTTTCTGATGGTAGCTTAGAAAAATGTATAACTGTTAGTACTGATGGTGCTGAAAAATGTATAACTGTTACAGCTGATATTCCATCTATTGATGTATTTCAAGGTAGCAACAATGAAGATTGTAGTGAAATATTAGACTTACCTGAGGTGTCATTAACTAAAATAAATGATGAAGACCCTGTTCAATATGAAAACTTAGAAATATTGGAAAGTGATCCATTTGGCAAATATCCAACTTTACAGAAATACTATGTAAAAGATAATGATATAATTACTTATACAATAGATAATCATAACACAGAACTTGATTATTATGTATATACAAGTGCTGATAATGTAGGTTGGTTATTTGAACGACCTAGTGAGTTTGCTGTATATAATGCTGATGATGGAACAGTGACTTTAAATGTTGGAAACCAATTAGAAGGTATTGATTTAGAGTTATGGGTATGGGCTATAAATGAAAATGATTGTATGAGTGATTGTGCAATTTATTATGTTGAAACAATGGTTAGAAGTAATCAACCTGTTTTATACATACCTGATGAAGTATACTATATATCAACTTCAATAGAATGTATTATTGAAAATTATATTAATGATTGTAAATATAAATATACTACTTATTGCTTGCAGTATGATGATGACAATGAGTATTACTTAAATGTTTATGATAATATTAACAATCCAATATTTAGTGTTGATATACCTAATGATGTAAATTGTAATGAATTTATTATTCAAATAAAAGCTATTGAATATTATAAATATGCTAGTTTTGAAACAGAACTTCAGCTAAATTTGAAGTCAGTTACACAAAGTGGGTATGTTGGTGTTGAAATTGCAGGAGGTTTGGGTATTGGTTCATGTAATCCTAATAGGTTTTTTGGTATTTTTAAAATTTTAGATTATGATGTATTATATTTATACGACCAAAATAGTAATGTTATTGGTTATAATTTAACATCAAGTTATAATATATTATATGACGCTGATGTTCCAGAAGATTACGTTGAGTATCATAATTATCTCGTAACTTTTAAAGGTGAAGCTTCCGCAAAAATAATACCACCTATTGATATGTATGTTTCTGATGTAGAACTCGAAATACATTTTTATATCAACTCTAATGAAAACAATAATACTGTATTATATAATGACGATGGCTCAGTATTGTGTTATACAAGTGCTGAACAGACTAACCTTTTAGAGTACCCTAGTTACGTATTAAGTTGTGATGAACCTATTGAAATTTTTAGTTCAGAAAAAATATCATCTGATTTATCAATTTCTTTTTCACTGTATTTTAAATAACAAGAGGAGTAAAAAATGTCGTTAATTGATTTTAGTTTGAATGATGTAGGTAGTTTGTTTACTAGTATTAGAGAGGCTATAACAGGTCAGAAGATTGAAGACCCTCAGAAGTTACTTGAAGAAGTTAATAAGTTGCAGAGTGAGTACTTAAAGGCTCAATCTAAGATAATCTCAACGGAAGCAGGTAGTGAACATTGGATTACATCAGCTTGGAGACCAATAACAATGTTAGTATTTGTATTTATAATAGCTAATAATTATGTTTTTGTACCATATTTAGAAGCGTTTAATGTTATAATACCTACATTAGATATACCTCCTGATATGTGGACACTTTTAACAACAGGTTTGGGTGGGTATGTCGTAGGACGAAGCTTGGAAAAGTCCGCTAAGAATTTTAAAGGATAGATTATGCCTCCAATAGTTAAACATACCATACCACACATATTAATAAGTATGTTCGTTGCCCCTATAATGTTAGGGATATTTGCATGGGCAGGTAGTGAAATATTAGGTAATAGGGAAGTTAAAGTCCTTATGCCTACTGTAAATAAGAAACTTGATGAAATAGTTTTAAAACTAGATAAATACGATGTAAAACAACAGAGAACCCTTGATGTTGTATATAGAAATCGTCAAGACATAGCTGTTATTAAAACAATTATACATCAAGCAGTTTTAGAAGAAAATAATGGTAAGTAAATCATTTAAAGCTCATGAATTAGTACCTGAACATATATATAGACATTATAAAGAAATGTCATGGAAGTTCATTAATCCTAAATTGATAATCACTATTGATTTGCTAAAAGACCATTTTAATCTTGGTACGATGACAATTAATAATTATTTTTGGGGTGGTAGTAGAAAATGGAGCGGTTGGCGTACACCTAAATCTGAGTATTATTCAGAAACATCACAACATTCTTTAGGAAATGCAGTAGATATTGTATTTAGTCATTACAGTGCTGAGGAGGTTAGAAACTACATTATAGACAATCCTCATATATTTCCATACATAAAAGGTATAGAACTCGGTGTTGAATGGGTGCATATTGATGTTCGTAATACAGATTATGTTATAATATTTAAAAAGGATTAATGATGCCAAAAATGACCTTAGACCAAAATTACAAAGCTGTTCAAGCTCCTACGATAAGAACTGTTATATCTAGCGGTCCTGAATTAACACCTGATAATGATATGCTTGTTACACTTGGAGCTGATGTTACACTTACAGTCGATGGAAATAGTGTAAATTTATTACAGGCTTTTACATTCGTATTATGCTCAGGTGTAACATATACATTCAGTGAAAGTGTTGCGTTAGGTGTAGCATAATGTTATTGATGTTTAGACGATTTATCAGTTTTGGTGTATCAACCCCACCTGATACAGTAGAAGATGGAGTCCTGTTGAAAGAGGATAGTGCTGAATTACTACTTGAAGATGGTGGGTCAATTTTATTATAAAGGATTTATATAATGGCTGATAATCAGAAAATATCAGAGTTAGTTGATGGTACTGAAAATTTATCAGATGATGATTTATTAGTAATAGTTCAAGGTGGTGAAACTAAAAAAATACCTCGTGGTTCATTTAACACTCTAGCAACACCTACTGAAAAAGGTGTAATGTCAGATAGTGATAAATCTAAATTAGATGGTATAGAAGAAAAAGCTACAGCTGACCAAACTGCTGACGAAATACTTGAAGCTATAAAATCTGTTGATGGAAAAGATAGTGGTTTAGATGCTGATATGTTAGATGGATTTCATAGTGATGACTTTTTAAAGACAGATGATACATACAGTATGTATTCATATTCAAGTATCTCAGACAATTACACAGCTATAAGTAATAATTTTATCTACACTGATACAAGTGATGGTAGTGTAAATATCACATTACCATCTGAACCTGTAAATAATGATAGAGTTTGTATTCTTGATGTGAAAAGTTCTTTTGATGTCAATGCTGTTGTAGTTATTAGAAATGGTAAACTCATAATGGGTTTAGATGAAGATATGACAATAGATACTAAAAATATTAGTGCTGAGTTAATATATATTAATGGTGATTGGAGATTAACATAATGAGTAATTTATCAGATTTTATTGGTGGTGATGTTTCTGTTACTGCTGAGTGTGAGAAATTAGTAAATATTGATGTTTTTGACAAGACGAAATATCTATTTGGTAACCAAGATGATATTCAGCTAATAGCTGATACAAATTTTCAAAAATGGACTCAATTAACAAGTGGTATTGCTAATTATAGTCATACAGCAATCGTATACAATGACAAAATGATTGTATTTGGTGGTTATAATGGTAGTGATAGGCTTAACACTACCTATGAATACGATATCACAAATGATACTTGGACTCAATTATCAAGTGGTGCTATAGCTATGTCTAACTCAGTATCAGTCATATATAATGGTAAGATGATTGTATTTGGTGGTTATAATGGTAGTGAGGTGAATAACGACACATGGGAATATGATATCACAAATGATGCGTGGACTCAATTATCAAGTGGGGCTACAGCTAGATATTTAAGTTCAGCAATCTTACATAATGACAAAATGATTATATTTGGTGGTTATGATAAAAATAGTAATTTAAACGACACATGGGAATACGATATCACAAATGATACTTGGACTCAATTATCATCAAGTGGTGTTGATGGTTTTTATCACCATACAGCAATCTTACATGATGACAAAATGATTGTATTTGGTGGTTATGATGGTAGTAATTATTTAAACGACACATGGGAATACGATATCACAAATGATACTTGGACTCAATTATCATCAAGTGGGGCTACTGTTAGACGAGGGCATACAGCAATCGTATACAATGACAAAATGATTGTATTTGGTGGTTATGATGGTAGTAATTATTTAAACGACACATGGGAATACGATATCACAAATGATACTTGGACTCAATTATCATCAAGTGGTGTTGATGGTTTTTATCACCATACAGCAATCGTATATAATGATGAAATGATTGTATTTGGTGGTTATAATGGTAGCGTTTTAAGTGATACTTTTGGGTATAATATTTCAAATGAGTATAAGTACCAAAACTTCTTGGATAATTTCAAAAAAGTAATACCTTACGATGGTGACTTACTATAAAATGTGTGATAAAAGATTTAAAGAGCTGACTAAAAATGAGATAGCTAGATACTGTAATGGTTGTGGGGGGGTAAGGGTGGGTTAATTAATCCACCTGAGTTCTTATTTCATGCTTCATGTAACCATCACGACTAACTATACTATTGTGGTGGCACAGAAGAAGATAGACATAAAACTGATGATGCTTTTTATAGATGGATGAAGATAGATATTGCTAATGAGAGTAGTTTTCTAAAAAGAACGTACTACAGAGTATGGGCTTATAGCTATTACAAGGCAGTACGTATTTTCGGTTGGAAGTTTTTTAACTATCGTTAAACATAATCATTTCAACAAATTCACGTGTCTCTAATTGAGTATGTAAATCTGTACGTTGTTTTATGAAGTGTTGCCAAGCATTAGGGTTATTATCATACCCTCCAATTGTAAACACTCTATTTTGTAACATATCTGAACCTCTATCAAATACTTCTTTGCGTGTTATACCAACATCTTTCATAACTTGTCTAAGCTCCCATCTACGCCATGTATGACCTACACCTTTATCCCATTGCTCTTGAGTCATTTTTACAGCATCAGGTTTCCAATAACCACGTTCACAATCAGCATATCTTTGTGAATGTGAAACTGTTGTTAGTTGTGTATGTGTTGATACTTGACCATAAATAAAATATGGAGTCTCACACTTAAATACCTGATAGTTTGTGAAATCGACAACACGTAACATTTCATCAACAGTATAACCATTACTTAGAAGTTCTCTTGCATTTGTACGATAATATCCATCACTATCAATAAAACCAAATAGTTGAGAAACATCATCACCTAAATCTGATACATATATCTTACAAGGAATATACTCAAATACACGTGATGGTTTATCATCAACAGCTTCAATTAATAGTCTGTTCCATAACTTTTCAGCGTTCTTTGGTGACTTATCACGTACAACTGATACACATTCAGCTAAATAAGCTTGAAGTGATTTTAATGTAATTTTTTTTAGTGTTTCTATTTTATTAACTTTCATTTTAAACCTTTACAAATTTCTTCATGTTCTGATAGACGCATTAAATTATTATAGAATGTACCACAGTGTTTACAAGAACCACCTGTACTTTCATTTTCAAATAAATTACCTGTCTTATCATCTGTGATTTTTTTATCTTCACATAGATAATCTATCAACTCAAATACTTCTTTACTCATAAGAGTAGCTTTACCAACAGGTAAACCACCCTCAACTACTAACAACTGCACTATTTTATTTTTAATATCTACAATCATAATTTACACTTACTATAATCAGGTTTATACCAATTAGCTTTAGCTTCAGGACTTGTATCTTTAATCCATTTACCTAAATCATCATCCCATTCACCTACACGACTTTCAAGAACTAGCACAACCTCGTTCATAACTTTTCTAATGTCATAACCCATTACAACTAATTTTGTGTAACATAATTGCACAGTATTGAATAAGTATTGATAACTATTGTTTTCACTACCTATCTCTTTAGTTACTAAATATATGAACATATTACGATTAGTGTTATAACCATAATTTTGAATTGTTTGTATCAATTCTACATAATGCTCATCATCTTCATATACAGCTGATATCACAGGATAATTAACATACGCTTTAAAAATCTCAGTTATTGAAAATACAATTATATCAGCTATAGCATCGACAATCTCATTCTCATCATTATCTCTAACAGCATCATAGAACTCACCTAATTCACCAACAACATTACCAACATAATCAATTCTATTAGGTTTCTGTTCTGTAATACCGCAATTATCTGACCACATTTTTAATCTATCTATCATTTTTAAACCTTGTTTCTAAGTGTTGAATTACATATTTAGCATAAGATACTAAGAACTCAGCTCCAAATAATTCAAACACTTCTTTATTATTTACTTCAGCTCTTTTACAAGCAACTTTTAACTCCTCTAACATATTTGGTGTAAAATCAATAGTCATCATTCACTCCATAAACCATGTGTTGATATGTATTTTCTAATACGTTGATGGTCATCATAATCAATATCAAATACTGTTACACTACCACATACTTCGTGTTGGTTATGCGCAATCTCATACTCAACATCAATTTTATCTTCAATAAATTTTGCAACCTTTTTACAATCAGTTACTAAATATTCCTCAATCATTTTCACTCCTTTAGTTTATATATAAAGTAGTATATGAAGTTTTACCTTTTGTTTAACTTAAATGTTTAGAAAGTATATAAACAACTTCATCAACACTTCTAACAACTTTGCAAACAGCTCCAGCTTTTCTCAACTTTTTCATACGTAATCTTTGAGTTTTACGAGGTTTATCTTCTTCTGTACGTTTAACTTCAAAGTAAAAAGACTTACCTCTTTCAGTATGATGTATATCAGGTGTACCATCAGGATAAGGTGGGTGTTTATAAGTGTCTGATTTTGGACGACTCTTTAAGTACGATATGATATCGCTTTGTATGCTACTTTCTAGCTTCAAAATCACACTTTCTCATATAAGAATTTCCTGATTTTTTACTACTTTTTGTAACAACAATGATTTCATTATCTTCTAGTAAATCTAACTGTCTAGTCACATCATCCCCAAACACTTCTTTTAATTTACGAGTGTTTATTTCACCATTGTCTCTAAGATATCTTAAAATTCCAACTTGCATATTTAATCCTTTGTATTATAATACCAACTAGCAGTAAAGTTATTTTTATTTTTAACAGCTTCTAAAACATAATCATCAATACCTGTTATTAAATAATTACAAGTCATTGGTGTTTTTCTATTAACATTCATTAATCTACCACGTACCTGTTCATAATTTGAAGCACTGAATGACATACTATACACAACCATTGTTTTATAATGGCTTAAATCAACACCTGTACTTAATTTAGTAACACTACCTGTGTGAGGAAAAATTTTCGATAAATATTCCTGTTCATGTTTATAAAAAGATAGAATTATTGTATTGTCTACATCAAAATTATCTTTAATATATTTAACTTTAGGTGGCTCTTTTTTTAAGAAATATGTTTGAGGTATTAATAAAAATTTAGATTTCTCATAAGCAATTACCTCATCTTTAGTAAAGCTTTTAAAATGCTTTTTTGATACAGGTTTAAAATCAGGGTTTGGTATTGGTTTTGGTTCAGCATTTACAGCAACACCACCTGCAATTTGATGTAATTTTTGTAAATATTTGCTACCTGTATCAGCTAATATAGTCATACCTTTTTTAGTAATCACTCTATCTTTACTTATAGCACGAGTTAATTTCAACTGCTCTCTATTTGGAGGAACGTCAAGATATATATCTTTAACTTCATGTTTATGACCTGTGTCTTTACGAGTTAGTGTTACAACTAAATGTTTGATTGCTTTTTTAATCTTTTTAATCTTAGTTTTTTTATAAGAGTTTACTTCAATAGTTCCAAGATATATCTTCTCAGGTACACCATAATACTGAAACCAATGTGTAAATCTCTTAAATTCTCTAAAAGGAGACCAAGAACTTAGAGACATCATGTGATACAGACCACCATAACCCTCAGCGGTTGGTGTACCACTTGCGTATATGATGAACTTTCTATCTGTAAACTTTTTAACATTTTTCCATATAGTTGAGGTCTTAGGTTGTGATTGAGATATATAAAGATGGCAATTACCTGTAATAACTACTTTACCTAACCTACGTACAATCACTGTACCTTTAGGCATTTCAACACAATATACATAACCTTTATAATCTACATACTCTTTTTTTATACATTGTGTACCTATTTCAGTTTTATGTTTAGAAATGAATAACCTATAAACATCAGAAAAAGTATCACTTCTATCATCTACTTGTAATGTTTTATTTGTTTTATATCCACACATGATAGCAACAGTTTGATAAAAATCAACATTATCTTCAATAATACTAGAATAATAATAAGAACTATCAGAAATAACATGACCATCCCATTTAACCATATATTCTATGATTGCTCTACATTTACTTAGTGATAATTTAGTAATATCAAAATGGTCTGAAATTATTTTTGATGCACTACTATTGATATTATAAACTAAAAATCTACGTCTCCCTCTAGTAGCTTTTACCTCATTAAAATCAAAATGTTTCATAAGTTTTAAAAAGTCATCAATTTTTCTATCTTTTTTAAAACTAAATGATAATGTATATTCACCTTTATTTTTTACACCACTTACTTTGTCATTTTTTCTAATACCTGAGTAAGTAGTTTGTAAACTACCATCAGCTTGATGTATAATCATAAGTTTTTCAAAAGGTGTTAGTTGATTATCACCTGAATAACTACTATAACCACAAACAGGTAATTTTTCACAACTGCTCATGTCTTTAGCTTTAAATTTTTTACCATTGCTTATAAAATCGTGATTTGGTGTTGTAGTCAAGTCTATCAATTTATCACTTTTAAATGTAATCATTTCACCATCATGTTTATTTTTTATATATCTAACAGGTTTTTGAAAATCAATATTTTTTGTATTAATATCATATTGGGCAACAGATATATCTTTTTGTAAACTATCAAAACGTACCCAACCTTTTTCAGTAAGTATCTCAACATCACCTGTAAAACACTCATCGAGGATAGTCAAAGTATAATCATCAGGGTTTTTTGTTTGAATTGAATGATAGTTAATCACATCAACTTCTACACCAATCTCTTTAGCTTCTGATAAGATACCACTCATAGCATCTTTCTTAGTAACGACAAGTGTTCTATAACCTCGTGAAGCATCTAAGAATGCTCTAGTCTTACCTGAGCGTATTTGCCCCCATAAACAAGCTATACCATACTTTTGTAGTCTTTTAGTAAGTTGTTTAGAAGCTTTACGTTGAGCTTTATTGAGATAATCTTTCACGTTTAAACTCCTTATACTTATGTTTTTTAAGGTAATTCAAGATAACTTTCCTGTCACTTTCTTGGTAACAGTAAGGTACACTACCAAATATCAAACATATAATTTTAGTATGTTCAGGTTTTGGTTTTATATTAGATTGAGCAACCCATTGACCAACTGAACCATTAATATTATAGTCCTTTGTTGTAGGTTTAAATCTGTTTTTGAGTTTCTTTTGAAGCTCTTTATATGCTTTTTTACTCATTAGGAAACTCCCATAATCTAACTCCATGTTTAGGAGTCCATTGTGACATACAAACAAGTCTAGTCATTGTAACCATGTACTCTTTTGTATAACCTCTATCAAGATATATTCGCAGTATATCATCCCAACTATCACCATGTTTATCAAGTAGTTTTTTAGCAGTAGGTAAACCAACACCACTGAGAGCCGGTATCTCATCTACAGAGTCTCCTGCTAAAACTTGCATCTTAAAGAAGTGTTCAGCATCTTTTTCAGAAGTTTTAATCCAACTTCTATGTTTATAGTGTGAATTAAACCAAATACCTGCAACCCCTGCAAATAAATCTTTATCTGTTGTGAAACCTAAACCACCTTTACGTACATAATAAGCTACAACATCATCAGCCTCAGTATTAGGTTCTACTTGGTACTTTTTCATAGCCCATTTTTTAAGCTTTGATAATATCTCAGATTTTTCAGCTCGTTTTGCTTTATATTCAGGATAAATATCATATCTGAAATTACGTTTATCGCTGATAACAACTCTAACTTTACCTATGTTCCAATTATAACAGATACTTTCAACCTCAGCTGTTTCGACATAATCACGTACAATAGATTTAAAATGTTCTTTGTACGGTTTCATGTCAATCTTAGGGTCATCACCCCAATCATCATCACCATCTAATATCTCATCAAAACCTGATTGATATGTTTTTGAATGAGCTACTAGAAAAAGTATATGGTCAGCATCAATTATAATATCACGAGTTTTCATATCTTATCTCATTGTGTAGCATTATGTATCTTTATTTGAGTCTCATAACTATCACATTTATTCTTCCATATACCCATGCTTAAAAAACCACCAACTAAAAAACCAACTAAAAATGCTATTAACACTAGTTCAAATTTATCATATCTATTCATAATATTTCCTTTATTATTACATCAAACTCATCACCTAGTGTGTATGTGAACATTTCAATATCAACTATATCTGATGGTAATACTTCACTAGCACAGTATTTATCTAATAGTGAATGACTAATATGTTTCTGTAGTTCAGGTTTCCAAATAGTGATTATAAGTGAGGAAGCACTAAATTTTTCATCACTATATTTTTCAAAGATATTTTTCCAATATGGGTCAATATCTGAGATAAGTTTTACTGTTTTTTCCATACCAACTGTTTTAGATAAAGACTTCATACTTTTTCTAACATTTTTCTTCATCTTATTTATAGTCTTAGTAACCTCTTTATCTTTATAAAAACTCAATACTGTTCCAATTAGACTTAATCTGATAAGTTTTTCTTCATTACTCATTGTAAAGCCTCTTTCAATGTTTCAACCCATTTTAGAACATTAGCATCACTCTCTTTAACATGAGTTCTATTATCTTTTCTATTTTTTATGGTAGTTTCAATTTCATCTAAGTCTAAATGAACAGCTGTTAATATTCGAGTACAACCTTTAAACTGTTTACTAGGTACTTGAATGTTCCTATAATGCTTCTTAATACCCATTCTAACAGACTTATTTATAATCAAGTCAGCTATTCTTGGATTAAGTATTTGTGTTAATTGATACCTATTTACTAATATCATCATTACCCCCTTTTGTTTAGATATTAGTAGTATATAAAGTTTTACCTTTTGTTTAACTTAATTTCTTAGCAAAGGACTCGGCTTAATGAGTCCTAAGCTGAAAAATTGGCAATATTACTGAGTCTTTTTTCGACAATCCTCTCAGGTCGTTATACCTACATCAACCAATGCTTGTTTAGCATACATAATGTATTTATCATAATCTAAATCAGATGGTATTGTATCAATTAAATCCATCATAGGTTTAGCATCATCACTTTTAGGTACTTTATTTCCATTACTTTTATAATGAATTGAATGACCACCTGAGTTTGAATAGTAAAAACGTACTACCTTTCCAAGATACACACCATTATCTTTAACCCACATAGCTTCCAATTTCTCACGCTCTTTTATAATCTTTTTAGTGAGACCTCTTTTAGAATTTAACTTCTCTTGCCAATCATCAGGGTACAGCTCAGGTATATCACCACTCCATAAACCACCACCACGTACTTGCCTAGCTACTAAGAACTGACGTATATCATCACATTCACGTATTGTTACATCAAGAGGTGTACCATTATGTAAAAACTGTCTAACAGCCTCATACACTACAGGAGCATCAATATTCTTATCAAGTGAGTTAGAGTTAATGCTACCATCAAAATCAATAAACGGAGGTGTATAAGCACCTTTAGCCTTAATATAACCACTCTCAGTAATGTTCACAAAACTGTTTACATCACGTAAGTGCATTGTTTTAAATGTTTCAAACTCCATAGTAACTTTACACTTCTCATCAAGCTTTTTAATAATCTTTTTAACTTTATCAATATCTTTACGTTTAACTCTAATTGTAATCCCATCAGTATTTCCATAAACAACTTCATAACCTGCTAATTCTAATGTTTCAATATACATGAGAAGTATTAACTGACCTGTAAGTGTTGTATGTAACATTACACTAGGATCATATAGTTTTGAAAACTTCTCACCTGTTTTACCAAAGAACGAATTTAGAATTAGTTTATACCCATTACTGAGAGCTAGTGCATCATCGTATTCTTTAGTACCTTTTTTAAGTGTGGCTAATTTAGGTTTAAGCTCATATATACGTGTGTTATAAAAATCTTCTAATACAGATAAGAAAGATTTACCTAAATGTTTGATTAAAAACTTATTCTTAATAATCATAGTAGGATAAAAACTTGTAACATCGATATCTAAATAAGTCCATTTTTTATCACTGTAAAAACTTTGTGAGGATGGACTTAAATGTAACCCACCAATACCTAATTGTATGTGATATTTATGTGAAAACTCCCACTGTTTCAACTTAGCAGGTAGTTCCACTTTACCGCTATCAGAAACTAAAAAGTTATGAGAACTTATATAATCACGTAACTCTTTAAACTCTTTTGTTTTAAACTTTATATATTTAGGTAATTTTATTTTAATGAATGGAGGAGGTGACATTCTAGCACCTGTATAACCAACTTCTTTTAATATTACATTTTGAGCAATATTAGCACCTTTTAATGAACGTAAATCTAAACCATATTTATTACTCATATCAATACGAAGATTTATATCTGTTTTCAATACATTCCATAAATCTTCAGTTACTATCAAGTCATTTTCACAGTACTGTTTCAACTTCTTAGCTTCTTTTTTAGTAACAGGTTTCATAGGGTCAAAAGGTAATTCCCATAACTTTTTAGAGTGAATACGTGTACCATATAATTTTAAAGAAGCACTACCTTTAGCAACATCCATAATATCAATATGGTCAATATCAATTAAATCATCACGTCTTATTCTAGCTGTACGATATATCATATAAGAGTGTTGTTTCTGTTCAATTATAGATTTACTTGCTAAATGAATTTGATTAGCTGTAGCTTTTTTTAATAGAGCATATTGTACTAAAGGTTCATCATATTTTTTACCATTGAAAGTTACGATAGTATTTTTAGTCAGGAGCTTCTTCATCTTCTTAATATCACCTGCTGAAAATGCACTATCATACGCCTCAAAAGTATAGAGTTTTTGATTTTTTCTAAAAGCAAATAGTAGATAATTTGGATATACCTCAATATCTAAAAACATCGGTTTATTTGGAAACTTATACACAACACACCACCTTTTAATAAAAAATATTAAGCTGATTGACATTACATAGAATTACAATAACGCCACTAATGGATATTAACTATGTATCATTCATTACTTAACTAATAGATAAACTCCTAAAAGTTCATTTATTAAATAAGTAATATACCCTCATAAAATTAAGAGGTGTGCATGAGGGTATATTCGCACGAAAGTTTTGTTGATGATGATAGGATTTGCACCTATGTTGGTAAAGGGGTGGAAACCAATCTAAGTTAGCGTCTAACTCCATCATCATGTGGACTAACCCCATAAAGGGTTAATCTTTTTTCTTTTTACCTTTTTTCTTTTTACCTTTTTTCTTTTTACCTTTTTTCTTTTTCTTAGATTTCTCTTGGTCAGGAAAATCAGCGTTATCGAAATCTTCAAACTCACCATCAATCTCATCAAACCCTGAGTCTGGTACATAAGGTACAAACTTAGCAAGTTGAATACCATTTAAGAACATACTAACACCTGCATTATCACCTTTTTTGTTAGAATAGACAGCTAACTGCCCACTAATAACACCTTTTGAACCATTACCAATCAATGTTCCCTCAGGAGGCTCTTTTTCTTCATTTTTAGAGTTATAAATACGAACTTTTACAGGTTTACCATCAAACTCAACTTTTGTTTTAAAAGTAAAAAGCATATCACCGTCATCTGTTTTATGATAGATATTATTAGCAGGTGCATCATCTTTACATTTAGATGGTTTATTTTCATTGAAAAAATCTACAATCTTTTTGTAAAGTTTTTTACCATCTTTTTTAGGCAATTTGATAGAAGCTTTATACTCATATCCATCACCATCATAGTTTTGAGCTCCTGTACCACGCACAGCAACATACAATAACTCACCAATAGGAGTTTTAATTTTCATTTTTTCACTCATTGCACTGTCTCCAATCTTTTTTCACTAATAGTACGAATACCATGCTCGTTTTCAATGTTATAAAAATCACCATCAACTGTTGTAGTAATAGCTGTAATAAAACCTGAGAAGTTTGTAACAGTATCAAATACTGCTTCACCAATTCCAAATTTAGATTGAGAATTTCTTAGCTGTTCATTAACTTTCTCAGTAGCATCAATATCATCTTGCACTTGCTTACGACCATCTTCAACACCACGTTCATAATCAGATTTATCATCCATTAAAACATCAAGTACATTTTCAATAACTTCAAATACTTTCTCAGCTTCTTTAAAATACTTGTTAAAATGTTCTTCACTTTTAACCTCCAAGCCCATTTTAGTAGCTTGTATAACATATTCATTATACGTCATTATATATCTCCTATTTTTTTCATAAGTTTTTTGTATGCTTTAACATCAACTGTCTCAATTTTGTTTGCTAACTTCATAGCTTTTTTCTGATTGCCTTTTTTAATTGCTTTTTTACAAGCTTTTACAACAGCATCAATATCGATTTCATCTTCAACAGTAGGCTCATCTTCTTGTTTAACAGTAGGTTCATCTTCTTGTTTAACAGTAGGTTCATCTTCTTGTTCAACACCTAATACTTTATCAGCAAACGCTTTAAATGCGTGTTTAGCTTTACCAATCTTAGCACTTGTGATACGTGATAGTTCACCATCTTCTTTAGTAATCCATTCAGTATCTTCAATACCATCTAGTTTACCATACGTGTTACCTGATAAGTCGTATAGCTCACCATCCTTAATTCCTGCTACAATATAATGTAAACGCTCTTTATTGTCTTGTGCAGACATCATATTAAATTGGCTTTCAATGAAAGCTAGTATCATAGTTTTAGACATTTGTTTGTCACTCCTTTTTGTTTTGATTTTGTATTGTGACACACATAAGCTTAAATGTAAGTTAAACTAAACGTAAAACTAAAAGTTTGACTTAATACATAATATAGGATATACTTTTAAAAATTTTGAAAGGAGTTATTATGAGTGATGAGTATGAATTACAGCGTGAAAAACGTGATAAAGTTATAGGTTTTAAAGTTACTAAATCTGAATTCAAAAAAATTGAAGACTACTGTAAACGTAAAAATACTAACATTAGTAGATTAGTGCGTCATGTAGTTATGAATGAGATTAAGTGATAATAGTGTGAGCCTCCGTTAAGAGGCTTTTGTGAAAGATTTAGATATTAAACTAAAGTGTTATTATACTTTAAATGAATAAAAAAGTAAAGGATGGTAAAAAAATGAAATTAGTAATAGCTCCAACATATCAATCGGCAAACTATTGGGGTGATATTTATGGTTATGATACAAGACGTACTGATGTTTGTGTTGTAACACGTGAAGAACATATTAAACAGTTTGATAGTATGTTCAAAAGTGGAAAACTATCATATAACAACACATTGATTGTTTATGGTGATGATTTTGGTTTTCCTGAGACTGTTCTAAGTGATAATGATTATCATAATTTTAAGAACTTATTGAGACATTGTGAAAGGGTGTTATATGAAAGATAGATATATTTATGCAAAACTTAGTTGGGATAAAGAAGCTAAAAAGAAAACAGTGTACTTTGGAGGTGGCTGGGGTAAACTCAATAAGAGTGAGGCTAATGCTAGAGCTATTCGTACAGGTGATGGTTTAATTGTAGTTGATGTTGATACTAAAGATTTAGGTGAAATTGATAAACGATTACGTAAATTCCTAAAAGATATGACACCAACTGTTGAAACTAAGAGAGGTTATCACTACTACTTTAAAGATAAACGTAGCTCAGACTTTGTAAATAAATCAGCATATGGTAATTTAGTTGATGTTCGTTCAGATGGTGGGATAATATTTGATAGTTATTTAGGTAAAGATAAGAATATTATGTATAAGCGTGTTGGTCAAGTATATAAGAAAATGCCTAAAAAGATGCGTAAACTATTACTTAGTATGGCTGAACATAGTAAGGTAAAGATGAAAGCACGTACTCAATGGCAAAAAGTTGAGGGTGGTGAAATACATGATGTAACACTACGATATGCTATGAGAGATTTTAGAAATGGTTTACAACTTGATGAGGTATTGTTAAATGGTATGGACTATGTTGAGAAGTATCTAGGTGGTACAGCTCGTGAAGTTAAGTTAATGACAAGTCGTATCAAGTGGGGGTATGAAAAATACCTTAGTGATAAAATGGAAAATCCTGTACCTGAGAATGTTAGTGATGACATTGGTGGTGACATGGAAGATGAGGAAGTACGTACACTATTACGTAAAGCTCAGAAAGGTGGGGCTTTAGAGTTAGAGCGTGTTATGAAGCAGATTAAGAAGCGTTTGAAGATTAGTATGGGTACTATGAGAGAGATGCTTAAAGAGACACCTGATGACGCTGAGGGTCTCAGTGAGCTGTTTAAAGGAGAAGTTGTATGGGCTAGTAATCTTGGTGCATTTACTGAGATATTAAATGGTAAGGTTGTCTATTACAATAAACAGAACTTTGTTCAAACCTGCGTTAGTAAAAGTGGGTATATGAATAATTCTGATGTAAGTGATAAATTATGTACTATACCTGCTAAGAATGTTGAATACAATCCAACTAAACGTGATGGTCGTGATGGAGTTGATGAGTTTGGTAACCCTACTATAAATACATATAGTGGTGTTGATTTTAGTGATGTTGGTAAGATTAAGAAAATACCTAAGACCATAAATAAAGTATTGGATAATCTTTTTGAGAGTGATGTGAAAGCTAAAAAGCATTTTATTCAATGGTTAGCTTATATAATTCAGATTGGTGGGCGTACAGGAGTTGCATGGGCGTTCTACGGAGCTAGTGGAAGTGGTAAAGGATTGATAGTTGATATTATTGCTGATATGCTTGGTAGACCTAACTGTTCTTTAAATGTAGGTGATAGTGATTTACAGAGTTCATTCAACTCTTATATATCTAATGTGCAATTCCTACACCTAAACGAGATAGCTTCTGATTATCACTCAAGACATGGTGTAAGTGGTAGAGTTAAAGCTATGGTTACTGACCCTGTACTTAGACTTAATCAAAAGAATATGCCTGAGATAGCTATTGATAACTTCTTAAACATTATCATTAACTCTAACAAACCTAACCCTGTAGAAGCTGATATGGATGATAGACGTACAAACTTCATAGTATCAAATAAATCATTGAGTAAATGTGATTGGTGGAAAGGTGATAAGAGTTATCAAAAAGCAAAAAAAGAAGCTTTGAAGTTTGGTAATTATCTTCTTAACATTAAACTAGATGTAAACAAAGCAACAACTCCAATGCCAATGAGTAAAGCTAAACAATCAGTGATTGAACAGACTACATCAGACCTAGCATTAGTTGGTAAAGCTATCAATGAACTTGATTATGAACGAATTATAGACCTGTTAGATATTGATGAGTCTGACTTTAATATATCACTTAAAGAGATTAAAGATGCTTGTAAGAGTGGTTTATGGAGCAATAATCTGTTAAGACGCATATATGAGTACCTTACAGCTAAGACCTCTATAAAGCCTTTTGAGTATAAGAAGTACTTTTTAAAGCCTTTTATTAAGGACGCTATAAATAAAATCTTTAAAGAAAAAGGGGTTACGAAGAGGGGTTACATTATTGAGCGAAAATAACAAGGCTTGGTAACAGGTTTAAAATGTAACTAGAACGTAACTAAAAGTGAAACCTCTTGAAAACCCCTAAAATAGGTTGTTTTTATACTTTTAGTTACAAGTTACATTTATATTTATAAATATTGGTAATAGGGAATATAGGTAATAATAGCATTTTTTTATATTTTCTATATAGTAATATAAGTGGGGTCAAAAATGTATTTTCGTAAAAACTAAGGAGTTTTAAAATGAAGGTTGTTTTAATAAGTGGTCTTAAAAGAAGTGGTAAAGATTATGTCAGTGATATGTTAAAAATAACTAAGCTTAGTTTTGCTAAGCCTCTTAAAATGATTTTAGCTGAAACCCTGTCTTTAAAAATGAGTGAGTTAGAAAACTTTAAAAATCAGGAGTTGGATATTAAAGTTGGTAATTTGATTTGTACTGATTTTAGAACAGCTTTACAGAAATTTGGAACTGAGGTGATGCAGTCTTGGTTCGGTAAGGATGTTTGGGTGGATTTGTTGATTGATAATTTACCTGATGTTGAGTGTGTTGTTGTTTCTGATTGGAGGTTTAAGAGGGAGTACGAGGTTTTATCAGAAAAGTTCGATGTTTTTACTGTCAGAGTTGAAGATTATAACTTAACACCTGATGAACATAAATCAGAACAAGACCTCTTAGATTTTAAATTTGATTATAAAATTGATAATTCAAATAAAGGCTTTGTAGACATTAAACCTATCAAGGTATGGTTAGGTATTAGTTAGTGGCAGTTCGTGGCTTCTAGGTATGTTTACGTTATCCCTATCACTCAAAATACCACCTTCTCAAAATATGGGAGTCCTCAAAATTGAAAAAACTACAGATTTGAAAAATCTCAGTTTTGGATATAATTACAAATAAGGAGTATTTGATGGTTGATGTTGAGTTTCATGGATTGGATGTAGTTATTGAAGATTTTGATAAATTCAATAAAGTTAATAACAGAGCTATATCAAGAGCTATGAATGATGCTAACAGAGCTGGTCGTAAAGTAGCTGTATCAAAACAAGGTATGCGTAAAGAATGGGCTATAAAATCCTCAGATTTAAAACGATATACGTGGAACACCACTGCTAATGTTAATAATCTATCTACAAAGTTTGGAATGGTATCACGTTCAATAAACCTTGCTGACTTTGGTGCAAAGTGGTCAATGTATACACCAACAGGTAAGTACACAAAAGGTGTTAGTTATAAGCTAAAAGGTAAACGTAGAACCATGAAAGGTGCATTTATGGCTAAAGGACATGTGTTCAGTAAACGTAAAGGTAGTAAAAACATCATACCACTATTCTCAATCACACCTACATCAATGCTCAAAGAAGCTGAAGCAGATGAACTCTATATTAAGCAATACCTATCTACATTTGATAAGCGTTACTTAAATCAACTCAACCACTTAACCGCTAAGCTATAACATATAAGCTTTAGAAATCATCTTGAAAATTGTTGGGAATTTTTGGGGCGACTTTATTTATCTATTAAGGCTTTTTCAATTTTGTCCCTATTTAAGGTACATTTAAGGTTATGTTAAAAAACGTTAAAACACAGAAAACGTTAAATAACGAAAACGGTTTATAACAGAAAACGTTAAATAACGAAAACGGTTATAGTTAAATAACGTTAAATAACACGCTGTTAAATAACGTTAAATAACGAAAACGGTTTATAACAGAAAACGTTAAATAACAAAAACTGTTAGTAGTTTGTTAGTGTTAATTTATGTTAAATGCTTAAAAATATCTTTATTACAGTTTTACTTTTCGTTTAATTTTTCGTTTGACTTTATTTTAGTTATGTGTCATAATTTCACTCAATTCAAAATTAAGAGGTGCTTAAAATGTTAAAATTAAGAGTGTATTTAACGGGTGAGTTTGATAAATTTACAATTATTATCATACCAAATGACAATATAAATATAGATTTATTTTATCTTGGCAAAAATTATGGTTATAGTGATTTAAATATGATTGATTTAGAAAAAACATATAAAGCTATTTTAAACTTACAGACTAAATCTAAAGAGGCTAAAATAAATAAAGCCCTCAATAGTTTTAAAAATATATTAATAAAAGGATTAAAAAATGTATAACTTAACAAAAGCTCAATTAAACGAAATTAGTATTAAACTTTTTAATAGCAAATTAATAGGTTTAAAAGATGATTATATAACACAATTAAATAGTAATTTAGCCTTATATGGTAATGAGTTATATAATGATAAATTAATTGAAATTATATTAGATAACTCATATAAAGAAGTCAATGACATTTATTTAGATGATTATATTTATATGATAAAAAAATATAAAATTTCAACGTATGATAAATTTTTATATAAATATTTATTAGGTTATAAAGCTTTATATAACTCATATAAAGACGATATTATAAAAGTTAGTGTAGATTATGGTTATATTTTTAATGATCAATTTAATGGTAACGATAATAAACGTTATTTAGAATATGAATATATTATATTTAATTCTAAAGGTTATAATGCTTTAGAATTAAAAAGAAAAAATACTCTAATTTGTGGCTATTGTGGCAAATTATACGATATATCAACTGATTTAAAATATTGTGATAAATGTCGTAATAGTGAATATTTAACTGAAGAAAATTATTATTTATTAGAATTGAAACCTATTAATAATAATATGAGAGTTAAACATACTATACCTATTAATATCAAAAAAGATATCATAAAATTACAAAAAGCTAGAGCTATTGAAGACGGTAAAAGAGATTTAATTAACATTAGAAAACAGTTAGAAAACGATATAAAAATATATAAAAAAAATATTTTAATTTTAAAATACTTATTAAATAATGATAAATATTATCAATTATTAGATAATTTTATTTATTATAATCATAATAATATTTTAAGTTTTAACTGGAAAAAAGAAGATAAACCAGCTTCTTTTTATAATAGCATTGATAAAGAAAAATTTGAGAGTGACTTAAATGTCACTGTAAAAGTTAATTAAATGTTAGTGTTAATAGTTGTATTAAGTGCTATTTTTATATATCTAGCATTTGATATTGATTTAGATTTAAAAATGTTTTAAAAAAGGATAAAAAATGAGTGTAGAATATAAATTACAATACAATAAAAAATATGAGTGTGATATTCATAGATTAGAAACTGATGAAATGACGATATATACATATAATGACATCGCTGAATTTTTCAAAAATGAAGAGTTATTTATTAAGTTTGGTTTTGATATAAATATGAGTGACGATTATGTGGTAAACGGTTTTTATATAGCCGGTTCAGATTTAATTGACTATATGAAAACTTAAAAGGATAAAAAAATGTTTACTACAAAAAAAGATATAATTCACTACTTACAAAAACGTGATACCTGTATAAAAGAAATAGATAGTGCAATACCTATTAATTTTTTAATAGATTATAAGGAGATATAATTATGCAAGATAAACTTGATTTCATTAAAAAAGTTATAGCGAATTCAACTAATTATAAAGGCAATCATTATAATATTAAATTAAATGATAGTTTAGTTATATATGAAGATTATTTTACGTATAAAACTACGGGTATCCATCAATTTGGCAGTACTTTTAAAAATTTAAAAATACGTGGTGATTTTCCTAAAAGGTTGATATAATGAAGCATGATTATCTAGCGGTCATTATCTTAGTTATGATAATAATTTTTCAAAAAGATATAAGGGGGTAATACCTCTTATATACAACTACAGCTCACTACAACTATAGCTCACTACAACTACAGCTCACTACAACTATAGCTCACTACAACTACAGCTCACTACAACTACAGCTCACTACAACTACAGCTCACTACAACTACAGCTCACTACAACTACAGCTCACTACAACTACAGCTCACTACAACTATAGCTCACTACAACTA
>Ga0256843_1000337_pt1 | contig 40296 bp, 32 predicted proteins | sample AlvinellametaG_FD_191572 | JGI IMG/M metagenome (GOLD analysis project Ga0256843, IMG submission 191572) | Pompeii worm associated microbial communities from hydrothermal vent at the East Pacific Rise, Pacific Ocean - Alvinella | ecosystem: Host-associated > Annelida > Integument > Unclassified ...
CAGTGCGTTGCCTTAGGGATAGAAATGGCAGCCCTTGTGGTGTGTGCTTATGTAAAACAAGGCTGTGGACGGCGACCGGAGGAAGCCGGACAATGCCGTAGTTTTTACAGGCAAGACGCCATAAGGCTATAATGAATAGCCCGACCGCGTGGCTTATGTGGCTGGTTTTGGTAGCGGAAAGGCCATGATAATTATAAATAAAACAAATTTTAAATGAAGAAACTGATAGTAATTTTTGCCGGTATTTTGTTGTTGAGCGCTTGTAGTCAATATCAAAAAGTGTATAATGGTAATGATATTGATGCCAAATACAAAATGGCTTGGAAAATGTATGAAGCTAAAAAATGGGGAAAAGCAGACCAGTTGTTTTCGCAAGTAGATAAATTTTATAAGCGAAAACCGACTTATCAACGTTTGTTATTTGCACATGCCATGACATTATTTAACAAAAAGTATTATGTGTCTGCCGGTGAGAAATTTAGAAAGTTTACGCAGTTGTATCCTGAAAGCAGTAAGGCCGAAGAGGCAGATTATTACATTGTTAAATCTTATGATGCTTTGTCGCCTAAATATTCCGTGGATCAGGCTTATACCGTGCGTGCCATAGAGGAGGTAAACAGGTTTTTAAAAAAATATCCTTTTTCTAAATATAAAGATGAAGTAAATAAAATCAATAGTAAGCTTGAGCGAAAATTGGAACGAAAATATTACGAAATAGCCAAACTGTATTATGATTTGGGACGCTACAAAGCTGCTATTAGAGCCTTGAATAACTATATGGTGGATTATCCGGGATCTCACTATAAAGAGGATGCTTTGTTTTACCGTTACAAAGCGGCAGCCGATTTGGCGCTTAATAGTGTGGAATCTAAAAAAGAAGAACGCTTGAAAAAAGCAATGGCTTACTATCAAAATTTTAAGGAAAAAAGCACTAATGAAGCTTATAAGAAAGAGGCCGAAAGTTTGTATGAAGCCTTGCAAAAAGCATTGACCGAAAAGCAAGAAGCAAACAAACAAATGGTAAAAAAATAAAGGACAGTATTTATATATTGTCAAAAAATAAAGAAACTGTAAATAAATAATATTATCATAATTATGGCAGATTTAAAGAAAACCAATGCACCGCTTAATACCATTACTTACGATAGGAAAAAAGTAAAGGAGCCAACCGGCAATATTTACAAAGCTATCAAAATCATAGGTAAGCGTGCCGAGCAAATCAATTTGGAATTAAAAGAAGAGTTGATTAAAAAACTGAAAGAGTTTGAAACCGATCAAGATTCTTTAGCCGAGATTTTTGAAAATAAAGAACAAATTGACATTTCGCGTTTTTATGAACGTTTGCCCAAGCCGACTGCTATTGCTTTGCAAGAGTGGCTTGAAGGAAAAATCTATTGGAAAGATATGTCCGAAGAGGACTATAACGAATTTAAATAGACCTTTGTGTCTTTGCGGGACAAAAATATAGTATTGGGTGTAAGTGGTGGTATTGCCGCTTATAAAATACCGATGTTGGTGCGTATGCTAAAAAAAGCCGGTGCCAACGTGCAAGTGATTATGACCCCAGCGGCTCATGATTTTGTAACTCCCGTAACTTTATCTACCTTATCGGGGCGGCCGGTAATTACCGATTTTATTAAAAACAAAGAAGGTGAATGGCACCACCATGTCAATTTGGCTTTATGGGCTGATTTAATGGTGTTTGCTCCTGTAACGGCAAATACCTTGTCCAAAATGGCTACGGGACAAGCCGGTAATTTTTTGTTGGCTGTGTATATGTCGGCTAAATGTCCGGTAATGATAGCTCCGGCGATGGATTTGGATATGTATGCCCACCCGGCTACTCAAAACAATTTAAAGACTTTGGCGTCTTACGGTTATGAAATTATACCGGCTACCGAAGGGGAACTGGCCAGTGGTTTGACCGGTTACGGCCGTATGGAAGAGCCTGAAAACATTTTTAATCGCATACTGGCGCATTTTAAAAAAAAAAGTAGTTTGGCAGGCCGGAAAATTCTGGTGACCGCAGGTCCTACTTATGAATCGATTGATCCGGTGCGTTTTATAGGTAACCATTCCAGTGGCAAAATGGGAATTGCCATAGCCGATGAGGCGGCCGCTCGCGGTGCCAAAGTTGTCTTGGTTTTAGGTCCGACACATTTGCAAGCAACACATCAGGAGATAAAAACTGTCAGGGTGCAAAATGCCGCACAGATGTATGAAGCGGTGCACCGCTATTTTAAAGATACGGATGTAGCTGTTTTGGCGGCTGCCGTAGCTGATTTTACACCCGAAAAAACAGCACCTCACAAAATAAAAAAGCACCAAGCAACGTTATCAATACCATTGAAGCAGACCAAAGATATTTTGGCATCGTTGGGTGAGATTAAAACACCATCTCAAATTTTAATAGGCTTTGCCATGGAAACACAAAACGCCAAAGCCAATGCCTTGAAAAAATTGAAGCGTAAAAATTTGGATTTTATAGTGCTGAATTCTATTAATGAAAAAGGAGCGGGTTTTAAACACGATACCAACAAAGTGAGTATCTTGACCAAAAACGGTGATGTGTATGATTATCCGCTTAAATCAAAAAAGGCTGTGGCTGCGGATATTTTAGATATGGCGGAAAAAATGTTTTATTCGGCCGGTAATTAAAGTAATTAAAATCAGGATGAAATGTATAGAATTTTAGTTTTTTTAAGCTTGTTATTGAGTTTTAACATGGTTGCGGCACAAGAGTTTAAAGCCAATGTGACCGTAAATGCCGCGGGTGTGCGCGGCTCTAACAAACAGATGTTTAAAACTTTGGAAAATGCTATATCGGAATTTATCAATAAGACCCGTTGGAGTGATAAACAGTTTCAAAATCATGAAAAAATAAAGGTGGATATTTTGTTGAATGTCAAAGAGTATGATTTGAATAAAAACCGTATTAAAGCCGAATTGTATTTTAGAAGTTACCGGCCTGTATTTATGTCCGATTACGAAACATTATTGCTCAATTTGGTGGATAAGAATTTTGAATTTGAATACCGCGAGTTTGAAAAGTTAGATTTTAATCTGGAATTGTTTGAAAGCAATTTGACCAGCACTTTGGCTTTTTATGCTTATGTAGCCTTGGGTCACGACTTTGACAGCTTTAAAGAAAATGCCGGCCGGCCTTTTTATGAAAAAGCAGAAATCATACAAAACAATGCCGAACAAAATAATATTGGCGGGTGGGCGCGTGAACATAAAAACAATACCAAAGGTGATTTGATAGAATTGCTTTTGGACGGAAATTCTAATTTTTATCACAAAGCTATATATACTTACCACCGCTGGGGTTTGGATATGATGGCGGAGAATTTGACTTTGGGAAAAAACAATATCATAACGGCTATCAATTATATGCAAAAATTGAAAGAGCAAAATAAAAATGCCGATTATTTAATCAAGATTTTTTTTGATGCCAAAGCAGATGAAATAGTGCAGATTTTTACGGCCGGTCCGCCTGTTAACACGTCTTTTGTGGTTAATAAACTTAGAAGTTTGGCGCCTAATTACGACTTTAAATGGGATGAGATTATGAAAACCGGAGATCGTGCTCGTCGCCCGGGTATGCGTCAAAACCGCCCGCCTGTTTATGGTGATCGTCAGTTCAAAGATAGGGAACGAAGTGAAAAAATGAAAATGGAAAACAAAGGCATGATGTTTAAAAAGTAAATTTTTGGGCTTTCGTTTTTTTAATATTTTTTAACCACCCAAGGCACCCAAGAAACAGCGAAGAAAAAAATATTTAGGGGGTGCTGAAAAGCTCGGAAGTGCAATAGATTTTTAATTTGTGAATTGCAGATGTATATAGATGCTTCAAAATGAACAAGTTGAAAAGATGTTGTGCTTACGAGCAGCGGAAATATTAAATTTACGCGTTTTACAAGTGTAAGGAATTTTAAGCTTTTATGTGAAAAATTATGCATTTCTTATCGAACCCCCGATTGTATTATATTGAAATTCAACATTTAAGCGTTTTTCAGCAAGCCCTATTTAGAAGCGGTAGTAAAACTATAAAATTTTTGCAGTCCTATTCATAATGCACAATGACTTTTTCTACAAAAGGCATTTCCTTTTTGATTTTCTGTTCAATCTCATGCGCTATGTGATGGGCTTCGGACAGAGAATCCGTTTTTAAATCGACATCTAATTGTAAAAATTTATAACTGCCCGAATTGCGACCGGTGATATAATTTATTTTTTCTATTTCAGGATTATCTTTAAGTATATTTTTTACTTTATCGATTGTTTCGTGGTCTACCGAAGCGTCTAACAATACTTTAACGGCTTCTTTTAAAATGTCAAAACCACTATGAAAAATAAAGAATACTACAACTAAAACGGCTATTTTTTCACCCCAAACAACTCCAAAATATTGAAATAAGATACCTGCCAATACAACCAATGCCGTATAAAAATCGGCTTTGATATGTTCGGCATCAGCTTTTAAACTGGGCGAATTGAGTTTTTCTGCCATTTTCTTTTCATAACGGGCATAAAAATAGGTAATTAATACGGTAAGCCCTATAACTATTAAAGCAATACGCAAATCTTTTATAGGCGAAGCTTCTCCGAAAAAAACATCTTTGGCTATTTCATAGCCGGCAAAAAAGATGGCAAAGGCACTGACTAATGCCACTAAATTTTCAACTTTATATAAGCCGAAAGGAAAGCTTTTAGATTTTTTATTAGATATGATAATGCCGGCATACACACTTGCAGATGCTGCCAAATCTGATAATGAATGCACACCGTCAGCCAATAAAGCCGCACTCCCCGAAATTATACCGCCTGCAATCTTAATCAATGAAAGAGTTAAGTTAACCCCTATAGAATATAAAGATATTTTCTTTTTTTCTTTAAAATTGAGATTTTTGGTTGCTTGTGCATTCATAATATATTATTAATTTGATTCCATTTGATAGTTTCATTAATCCCTTTTTCAAGGTCATATTGGGGCGCAAAATCAAAATCTTTGATTAGTGCAGAACTGTCGCATAGCCAATTGGTTTGTATTATTTCTTTGTATTTATCTTGGTTTAATGTTGGAGGTTTGCCTTTAAACAAACAGGCCGTTTTTTCACCAAAATAGGATATAAATTTAACCAGTGTTTTCGGAAAAACTATTTTAACGGTATATTTTTTTTCCAAAGCTTGTTTGACAATTTTATTAAATTCGACTGCCGTATAAGAATTTAAATCGGACACAAAATATGCTTTATTAACCACCGGAGATGATAGTGCTTTGATTAATAAAGGCACCAAATCTTTGACATAAATAAATGATAAATATTGTTCGGTAGTGCCTACATAGGTTTCTATACCTTTGTTAAGCGTTTTATACATAACCAAATAATCTTTTTCTCTAGGGCCGTAAGCACCTGTCGGTCTAAAAATAAGATAGGGCAGACCGGCTGTTTCTTGGAGGTATTTTTCGGTTTTCAATTTACTTTTTCCATAGCTGGAAACCGGGTGAGGTGCATCATCAGGTTTAACCGGCTTATTTTTTTTACCGGGACCGTAAGCCGCCAAACTGCTGATATATAAAAACTTATGAGGTGTTTTGCCGGTTTCTTTTAAGGCTTCCACAAGATTTTTAGTACCTCCGAAAATAATTTTGTCAAAATCATTTTTATGGCATGATTTGGTAATACCGGCATTGTGAATAACATAGTCTATAGGCCCTGTGTTTTTTAAGGCTTCTACAATTGCTTGTTTATCGGACAAATCGGCTTTAAACAAAACCGGTTCGATATTTTTTAAGTGTCGTAATGAACTGTTTTGCCGTACACCTGCTAAAACATTATATCCTTGTTTGGTAGCTTCTTCAACTAAAAAACTCCCGATAAATCCACTGGCGCCTGTGATTAATACGGTTTTCATTTTTACGGTAATTTAACTTAAAAATATATGGTTTTAACCAAAACACTTGTATCACGTGTCACTTCAAAACTGGCTTTTTTAAAGTTTGGTTTATGAAACAAATTAACTTTTTTAAAATTAGATAAGCCAAAGCCTTCTTTGGGTAACATAAAACCTTTGTCAAGTCGTCCGTTGGCATTTTCATCATGTATGATATTTACGGCATATCTTCCCGGAGGTATTCCATCAAACACAGCCACGGCCTTACCGTTTTGTATAGAAACAATTGTTTTTTTAAAATATTTTTTAAATGTTTTATCGGGAATGCTACCTTCTTTGTTATACAACAGAACAATAACTTGCCCTTGATCGTTTTTTAAATCGTAAACGGTAACTTTCAATTGTTTCGGACCTGAAAGGCTTATTAACGATGCCAATATCCAACCGGTTATATACATTGTTATTTTCATTGTTTCATTTTTTTTAACCTTGAGGCTGTCTCAAAAGCGTAATTATCTGTCATTCCATACTTGGTGAGGAGTTTTATGTTTGATAATCAGCATTTTATAGTTTCAATATTATATGAGTTGTATAAAAAAATACTTTTGAGACTCCCTCAAGATTTGTTTAATTAACCAAAATTAAATTTATGCTATTTTTCCTTTTCCCGTTAATTTATATTTAATCCAATCGACTATTTCGTAAGCTACGGGAACCAAGTATACGGTGATTAAAAATGATGATGTCAATCCACCGATAATTACCCATGCCAAGCCGTTTTTCCATTCACTTGCCGAACCTTTAGCCAAAGCAATTGGTAACATACCGATAGCCATGGCTATAGTGGTCATCATAATAGCCCGCATACGTGTTTTACCTGATTTGATTAAAGCTTGACGTGTTGGCAAGCCTTCTTTTTTATAGTGGTTGGCAAAATCTACAATCAGAATAGAGTTCTTGGTAACCAATCCCATCAACATAATCATACCTAATAAGGTAAAAACACTCAAATTGCTCATTGATAAATTTAAAGCCAATAAAGCGCCGATAATAGCTCCGGGTATAGCCAATAGGGTAACCAACGGATAAACAAAATCGTCATATAAAGCTACTAATAATAAATAAATCAATAATAATGAAATGATTAACACACTACCCAAGGCCGAAAAACTCGATTTTTGTTTGGCGATATCTGATCCCCATCGCATAGAGATTCTTTCGGGAAGCGGGTGTTGGGCCAAATAGTCTTCAACTTCTGCAGCTAATGAACCCGAAGGTATGCCCAAAGCTTCGGATGTCAATGTTACCGATGGTTGACGGTTTAAGCGCTCCAGCATTGACGGTGTTTTGTCTCTGATAATATTTGCAATTTGTGACAATTGGATAGGAGCACCTTTGGGGTTTACAATATTTAGATTTTTTAAACTTTCATAGTCTTTCCGGTCAATATTGTCATACCAAACCCGGACGGGATACTCAACTCCTTGGTCGGTCATGGTGGCATCGTCATTACCTGTTAAAGCGGTGCGAATGGCCATACCGACATAAGCTGTGTTTAAACCCAGTTTTTGCATTTTGTCATCATCGGGAATAATACGATATTCGGGGCTACCTTCTTTGACCGAAAGTTTGACATTATCGGCACCGGGTAAACTTTTTATACCTTCTTGCAAATCTTTGGCGGCTTTTAATACTTTGTCTAAATCACTACCGCTTAATGTAATTTCAATAGGAGCGGAGCGTGCAACCAACCCTATTTCGGCAATAGAATATTTGCCCAATGGAAACTTGTCGGCCAATGCAGCACGCAAATGTGTCATATAAGTTTGTGTGGGTTGGCCGTTTCGTTCTTCTATGGGTTTAAGTTGGATAGTCAGTTCACTTTCGTTAGGAACACCTACACCCAAAGCACCGATACCGGAACTGGGACCTGCAATGTTTGAAAAGACACTTTCCACGTCGGGTTGTTGCAATATAAAACTTTCAATTTTTTGGGTGTAAATATTGTTTTGTTTAACCGAATAAGATTTGTCATATTCTATATTTAACCGGAATTTACCCTGATCACCGGTGGCAATCAATTCTTGCCCGACAATGTTTTGTTTCATTAAAACGCCGGTTAAAATAATCAAAACCAATATGATACCGCCAAAAATTAATTTGTGGTTTAACACCCAAGCCAAATTATTACCATACCAATTGATAAAATCATCTAATTTTTCTTCAAACCAAATTAGAAAACGGTTGAAAAAATTGGTAGGGCGAATGTCCTCTTTTTTGCCGATACGTGATGCCAGCCATGGGGTTAAGGTAAAACCTACCAATAAACTGGTCAAAGTGGATGTAATTACCACAATGGAAAATTCTTTGAGCATATCGGCTACAAAAATTTGCAAAAATAATATAGGCAGGAATACAATCACATCGACCAAGGTTATGGAAATAGCCGAATATCCTATTTCCATACGGCCTTCGTAAGCAGCTGTTCGTTTATCTTTACCGCTGTCTAAATGCCGTTGAATATTTTCGAGCACTACTGTAGCATCATCAACTAATATACCGATGATAAGCGACATTGCCAAAAGGGTCATTAAGTTTAAGGTGTAACCCATAATCCACATAACGGCAAATGCGGTTACCAATGATGTTGGAATAGCTACGAGAACAATCAATGAATTTCTAAAACTGCGCAAGAACAACAGCATTATTAACGACACCAAAATAACGGCTATAATCAAATCATGAATAACCGAATCGACCGCAGCAATAGTATTATCTGTAGTATCATCGGCTATGATAAATTTGACTTTATCTTTTTTGTTTTTGGTTTCTATTTTTTTGATTTGTTCCCTGATTCTTTTAGATACGTCCACAGCATTGGCATCGCCTTGTTTTTTGATAAGCAAGCCAATACCTTCTTGACCGTTATAGCGGCTTACGTCGGTAACTTCTTGTATGCCGTCTTTGACAACAGCCAAATTTTTGACATAGATAGGCACTCCCGAGGGTTTCATACCTACTTGGACGTTTTTGATATCTTCAATGCTTAGAAATTTACCTAAAATACGCACCAAATTTCGCTCACTGTCCGATTTGACTTCACCGGCCGGTATGTCTTTACCGGACATAATGATAGCTTGCACCACACGGTCTAAAGGTATTTGATACAGTTTGAGTTTTTCAGGGTCTATTTTGACTTCAATTTCGCGTTGTTGTTTGCCTAATACCGTAATTTCAGCCACCCCTTTTAATTGTTTGATTTGCGGCAGGTAATCGTCCTTCATTTTTTGATAAAATTCGGTTGCTGGCATTTGTGCCGTGGCACTAATGGACATAATGGGCAAATCTGCCGGCGAAACTTTACTAAATTCGGGGCTCAAAGCTTCTTTGGGTAATTCGTTTTTAATGTTGTCGATATACCGTGTGGCATCTTGAATGGTTTTGTCCACATCGACACCGGCATTTAAATTGACAATGATAATGGAAGCATTTGGAATAGATTTGGTGACCACATAATCAATACCTTCCAAATTAGATAAAGCATCTTCTATTTTTTTAGAGACCGAATTTTCCACTTCTTCGGGCGTGGCTCCCGGGTACAGCGTTTTGACGGTCATTACCGGCTGGTCAAAATCAGGCATCAATTCATAACTCAGATTTTTATAGCCGACATATCCAAACAGCACAAACACACTGAACAACACAATGATAAGTGAAGGTCTATCGATTGATATTTTTGTTAAATTCATAATTTTTTTCGTTTTAATTGTAATACACTTCCACTTTATTCTTTGGCTAACAAAGGAATGACATTAGCACCGTCAAACAGGTTGATAAATCCTGCCGTAACAATGGTGTCACCGGCTTTTAAGCCTTTTTTTACCACCAAAAAGTTGTTAAATCGTTTGCCAGTGGTAATGGGGGTTAAGCGTGCTTTTCGGTTTTTGATCAAATAGACTTTAGGATCTAAATCGGAGCCAACAATGCTTTTTTCGTTTATAACAAGCGCTTTTGTTTCTTTCGGTTGAATTTTTATTTTACCAAACATATTGGCTTTCAGCTTTTTGTCTTTGGTGTTGGCGACTTGAAATTGCACAGGAAATTTATTACTCATATTTCCTTTTTCGCCAATATTGACGACTTTACCGTTAAGAGACAATCCCGGATAAGCATCCACTGTTATGGGGTAGGTTTGTCCCAAGGTAAAGAAATCGAGGTCTTCGGAAGGCACTGTAATGGTAAATTTAAGTTTACCGGTATCGGTCAAAGCTACCAAAGGCACACCCGGAGCGGCAAAAGCACCGGCATCGACAAATTTTTTGGTAATATAGCCGTCAAAAGGCGCTTTTACTACAGTATTTTTTATTTTAATCATTAGACTCTTTTTTTGAGCGCGGGCGGTATTTAAACCGTCTTTTATTTTTTCAAACTTAACACCCGGAATGGCGTCATTTTCGGCCAAAACTTTGTATCGCTTATAGTCTTTATTTAAACTTTTGAGTTTTATATTAATTTGTTGCAATTGTGTTTTGAGTTCACTATCGTCCAGTTTGACCAAAGCTTGTCCTTTTTTAACTTTTTGGCCTTCATTTACATATACTTTTAAGACTTTACCCGGCACTTCGGTATTGACGCGCACTTCTTTTTCGGGTAAAAAATTACCGCTAAATTCTTGCCGGAAGGATATGGGTTTTTCAGTTACCACGCGTGCATAAACTTTGATTGGTTTTTCTTTGTCATATACATATACACGGTTTTTGGTTACTTCTTTATTTACCTTTAATTTTAAGACGGTTACAACCGTTAAAGCTATGATAATGAGTATGGTTATTATGTTTTTCATCGGGTTAATGTTTTTTCGTTTTTAATATGCTAATTTTTAGGCACCAAATTGCCTGTTAATTTTTTGAGTTCCAAATCGGTTTTGAGATATGTAACAATGCTTGACAGATAGTCCTGTTGGGCTTTTATCATTTCATTTTCGGCTAATAATACATCGCTTAAAGAAACCAATTCTTGTTTGTGTTGCAATAGGGTTTTATCATAAACAGATTTAGCCAAAGCCATTTGTTCTTTTTGATTTTGAATAATTTGCAATTGCACTGCCAATTTTTGACGGGCGTTTTTGATGTCCATGGCATTTTTTTCTTTGACCAAATCCAATTGTAAACGAGCGTTTTCTTTATCTATCTTTTTTTGTTGAATTTGTCTTCTTTTGCTAAAATCAAATACCGGAATTTCTAATTTGACACCTACTAAAGAAACGTCATAAAAATCTAAAAAATCGTGGGGCTTTTCATCATAGCCATAGCCGATACTTCCATAAGAACCAAAGGCGCTCAAGCGTGGCAAACGGCTTCTTTTCAATTTTTTGATTTCGTTGTCGCTCAATTCTATTTTTTTCTCCAGCAGTAGTTCGTTAGTGTTTGATTTTGGCATATAGGTTTTTGGTTCGGGATTAATAATATTACTGCTGACCTCAAAATCGTTGCTGACACCCATATTGAGTTTTAAGGCATTTCGGATTTCATCATATTTTTGATGTAACATTTTAAGATTGACATCAAGCTTACTGACTTGCAAAGCTACCTTGTCCACATCATTTTTAGTGACCATTTTTTGTTCATAAAATAGTTTCAAATCTTGCAACAGTTTGTTTAAATTATTGATGTTTTTTTCGGTAAATTCGATTTGATTTTTAATAATTTGGGCATTATAATACAAATTGGAAATCAGCACATAAGTATCTTCTTTTGATTTTTGATAATTCAACTCTTGTAATTCGATAGCTACTTTGCTGATTTTTAAACCGCTGATTAAATCCGGATTAAATAGTGGCATGCCTACTTGCACATTGGCATTGATATTATGAGGCACACCAAATTGTGCCGGTTTGAATTGCCACTCAGGGGCCATAGGATTAAAAGCCTTGGCCGGCATCAGTTGTGTGGGCAAATCAAAATAATATTTATAATCAACGGTTCCGTTAATTTTAGGCCACAAGTTGGATAAAATTTCTTTACGTTGATATGTAGCCTTTTCAATATTGTTTTCTGCCATTTTTAGTTGCTTGCTATGTTTTATGGCTTTATCGACACACTCTTGCAATGTTAACACCTCTTGTGAAAACATAGCGGAGGACCATAAGAGCAATAATAGCATCATCGTATTTTTGATTCCTTTTTTCATATATCTTTTTTTGATGATTTTTTGTTTATTGTTAAAGTATAAAATGTTGTTATATAAGCGATTGTGGTAGTGGTAGTGCGCACGCCCAAAGCTTTAAAAGTATCGGTTTTATGCACGCCTCCCATTTGAACGTATATTAGAAAGGCAATAAATGTTAACAATAATATTAATAAAGCATAACCGAATATCTTTTTGGCTTGCAGGTTGCGTGTCAATAATTTGTATCCCCCAATGAGATATAAAAAACCACATATAAAATTGGCTATAATGACAAACATTACATAATTACCTTGCTTGGCTCTCATGCCAAATAAGTCAAATATGACCGAACCACTAAGATAAAGTGTCATAAGACCAAAAGCAATAATGCCCAAGCCAACCATAATCCGCCATAAATTTTTCATTTTGTTTTTTTAAATTTAATCAACACTCGCTGCGTTAGTTAGTATTCACTCACAAAAGTAATACATTTTTATGAAATATAGCAAGCTTATTAAGCAATTTTGGTTTGATGTGATAAGGGAAATATCACTTTTGTTATATAAACTGCTGATTTTTAGTTGTATATAATTTACAATATTTCAATTTTGACAATAATTTTTAGCGAATTTTAAGAAATGCCAAGCCTAATAAAACCACGGCAGCCACCATTGCTATAGCGCCTATTAAAACTAAAATAGGGGGTGCTCCTATATAAATTTCGGCTAAAATACCCAAAGGCATTAAAATACCTGCTATGGCCAGCCAAGCAATACTTTTAACATTATTTAAACGATCATTAAATTGTAAGAGTAAATAACCGATTACAATATTTAGTAAAGCGAATAAATTACCGTGCACGTGTGCCAATCGTGATTCAAAATGCGCTCCTTTGATATAGGAATTGATCCATTCTTCTTTACCGGGGGCAAAATCGCGCAAATAAATTAATAAAAACCCGTAGGCCATAAATAAGGCCATTGTAAATAGCCCTATGGAAATGTTTTGTTTACCATTCATAGTTGTAGTTTTAAGTTAGTTAACAATCACTCACAAATATAATGTATTTTTTGTAACAAAGGCTAATCCTTAAATATTTTTTTGCCAATACTTAAATTGTTTCGCCCATAAATTTTTATGATTGATAAGATAATTAAAAACATATAAAACAATGACCGCTATAATGATGCCTGCCAATACATCGATTACATAATGGTGGTTGGAATATATGGCGGCAAACCAAATTCCTAGCATAAATATTCCGAATATACCTATAATCCATTTGGGCATTTTGGCTTTAATACTATAATAAAACACTATAAGCGGGTAGGTGGCATGCAAGGACGGCATAGCTGCCAGCACATTGGCATTTTTGTGATATATATTTTGAAACAACGGATAATGAATGAGCGCATCAAAGCGGGCTAATCCGGCACGACTACCCGGCACTCCTATTTTTAAATTGAAGCCATATTGACCGACATACCAAGGAGGTGCCGCAGGATAAAGGTAATAAATAGCAAATCCCACAATATTTACCAATAAAAAAGCCAAGCCAAATTCTAAAAAGGTTTTTTTATTTTTCAAAAACAAATAAAATCCGAATCCAAGGGGAATGGGCATCCAATTAATATAGAAGAAGCCTGATAAAAAATCTAATAATTTATGGGTATGTGCCGCAAAATATTCATTGGGGGTTTTTAAAATGCCGTTATCCATAATGCCGAATAAACTTTTTTCCAAATCATAAGGCTCTTTGATATGCGCCGTATTGACCGTATAGTTGGGGACAGCGCGCATGGCATCATACAAAACCCAAAATATAATAAAAATACTGTATGCCAAAGCAAAACGGCGGGTTTGAGGTGATGCATAATACAATAGCCACCACAATACAACCAAAAACAGATGCTCGCTTCGCAAATCTCCTATCGCTATATTAAAAAACAGGTATGCAGCACTTAAAATTAAGTTCCAAATCAGGTTTTTTTTGTCAAATCTGATAAAGCTGTCTTGTGGCATAGATTTAATTTATTTAATATCCTTTGGAAACACTTTTTGGTAAGTTTTTTCGCCATTTTGCAAACTATAGCCGAAAAATTCCCCGTATTTAACTTTGGGCATCCAACCGGATTCGTCCAAAGTAGCAAACATATGATCCAGTTTGGACGGTTTGCCGTCAATAATGGTAATCACTTCAGCTTTAAAAGGGGCGGTTTGTTTTAGCCATAGTTTGACTTTACTACTTGCCGATAAGTAAACCCGGTAATCATAGTCCGGATTTTTTGATTTTTTGCATTTTATGCCGTAAACCATCCATTTTTCAAAACTTCTTAAGGCCATGCGTTGTCCTTGTTCTTCAAAGCGTAACCAATAAGCTTCGATAGGTTGCTCAGGATCCAGACGGCCGTCTTTATCAAAACGTGCATCGTATACAATTGTATTGGCATTGTGTGTGCGTTGTATATAAAATAACAAATGTTTGGTCTTAGGAACGGGATATTTTGTCTGAAGACTAAAACCGCTTAATATAAAAAATGCTATTATTACAGGTAATTTCATATACTTGTTTGTTTAAAAATCTAATTTAAATCTTGCACGAATTCCATATTCGCTGACATTTGGCAAATCTAAATAATTAATTCGTTTGACCAAGTCCACTCTAAAAAATTTAAATATGTTACCAATACCGACACTGGCTTCGGCATAAGGGACATCACCTAAAGAAAAAGTAGCCTGCTGTCCGTTAATGTCTGATGTAAATTGCATTAAGTTACTGTTTATATTAGGATTATTATCATCAGTTAATTTTCCGAAAATTCCTTTGCCTGATATGATAGCTCGCCATTTTAGCCTTTTTATAAGTGGTATACGGTTAAATAGGAAGCCGTTAAAATGATGTTCAAAATGTAAGGATACATATTCGTCACTGACAAATTCCAAAAAGTTCATCAAATTGTAAGAACGTAATTGGTAAGAATATGTTTGGTTGGCCCGGTGTATAAAAAGATTGGTATACGGAATATTTTTACCGAACACTTTGCCGGCTTCGGTTTCAAAATTGGTAAAACCTACCGGTCCCATATAAAAACGTTTAAAGAAGTTAAATTTCAATTTACTATAGGCATAATCAGATCCTAAAAATCCTTTTACAGACTTCATATAGGTGAGTTGAAAAATGGGGTATTTGGTAATGATAGGTACGGTATAATCCACGCCTTCATAAAATTTCTCATTGGGAGCAAATCGTAAAGTAGTGATGATTTCACTTGAAGTAATATCCTTTTTGGTATAACTGCCAAAGTTAAAGGCCCAATTGCCACCGGGTTCTTGTGTCATATATTTTAAACCGAGGTTTGTTGAAAAACCATTGCCCCAATCTTTATGATGTTCTACCTTAAACATGTCGTAGTATAAGATTTTGTCGGCTTCGCCCCGTTTAAATGATAATAAGAAATTATCTTCATTGATAAACTGCATCTCCATACCCGGAAAATTGGTTTCACGTTGATACATCAATGACAGGGTATGTTTCGGCACTCTTCTCAAAGGTCTTTTGTTTAAAGAAAACGTGCCTTTTATAGAATATTTAAACCGTTTGTCTTTAGTGGCATATACAACATAGGCATCCAAACGTTTGGTTTTGCTAAATTTATCACTGGTTTTGCCTCCAAAACGCAAACGAAAACCTTCCACATCATTAAAACTATAGAATGTGTTTACGGGGCCAATATCAATTTTATCGGCATTCCAGTAGCCTACGGTTACCAACATTATAATATTCATTGTTCGTTTAAAAGCCGGTATGGTTTTGACTTTGTCAACCATTTGATAAATATTGGCTTCTTGTTTGGTCAGTTTTGATAAACGGTGTTGTTGCCAGTAGGTTTCATCACGAGACATGCTTTCGGCTAATTCTTCCTTTTCTTCTATACCGTTAAAAATGTTGTCGGGGATTGGTTTGTTTAATTTAAAATGGTCATAGGTTACTTTTTTACGGCCGAACATGCCGGTTCGTCGTTTGCCAAAACTAAAATCGATGATGATGTCGTCACGGGTAATCATCCAGGCAGTATTGTCAATATAAGCAAACTCTTGTATAATTTGCAAGTCGTTTACAAAGTTTAAATTGATATCGTGTGATACACGCATATCTACTTTAGTAACGGCATACCGGTTGTCATTGGTAATATACAGGTTGCCTTTAAAAGCAAAGTCTTGTTTGTTGCGGGGTTGAAATGCCAATTGAATACAATTAACGCCATTGACGTCAAGGGTGTCTATGATGTGAAACTTATAGACCACAGGTGCTATTTTGGAAATAGGACTGACAAATTGGTTGGACAGTAGCAATACGGTGCCTTTATATAAGTCGATATCGTTATACAAGTAATCGGTTATAAATCCAACGCCTTGGTCGTTAATATAATCATGGAAGCCGGTCATTTTATGGGCCTTGATGATTTCTTTATGGTCTTTCGGGTTTTTTCGATAGTATTCAGTAGAAAGTGTTTCTTCTAAAAACACCGGCAAATATGGTTTACCGTTGATTTTGGCAGTGTCAACGTATTTGAAAATAAATTGTAATTTTTTAAAAATCTTTTTTTTACGAAATTTTTCGGTGATATTACTCAGGTCAAATTCAATTTTTTTATGTTTGTCATATTGGTAATAATCCAAATGTTCCTTACGGTTTTTATCTTTATTCTTGACCACTTTTTTAATCAATTCGACAGCGGGGTTATTTTTGTTGCGGTATTTTTCTTTGACCTTGATAACCACTTCGTCTAAACGGGTGTTTGATTTCAGATAAAAATCAATACGTTGCGATTTGCCTTTTACAACAGGTTTGCGAGCGTTTTTATAACCCAAGTAACTGGCTTCCAATTGTCCGGATGCCCATTGGGTTTCTATTTCATATTCTCCGTTATAATCAGTTGTAGTGCCAATGTTTTTATCTACAAAGTAGACCGAAACAAAAGGTAACGGCTCTTTGGTTTGTGCATCAATAACTTTGCCGTAAACATGCGTCATCTTTTGGGCATTGATAGTTTGCATGCCCAAGAAACTTATAAGAGTAATCAGGAAATGAATTTTAAAATTATTATATGTTACCGGTTTTAAAAACATAATATTTGTTCATTAAAAAATTAAAAAAAATACCGACTGTAATAGATACTAAAATTTTGGATTGTATTTCGGGTAAATCTATGTAGTCAACCATGAGGTAAATCCCGGTAGCATTTAATAAAATACTTCCCAGCCAAACACTAACATACCGTAAGGCTTGTTTTTTAATATGTGAATCATGGCTATGAAAAACCCAGCTGCGATTAAACCAAAAAGCAACCATCCCACCACTGACGGCGCTGAGTATAGCCGCCAAAACATACCAAATGCCAACCATTTTGGTTAACAGGACAAATATGGCAAAATCGACTGCAGTGGCTAGCAAGGCAACGATATTATATTTAAAAAACGATAACACCGTTTAAATAATATTAAAGTGAATCAAGCCTTGCAATACGATAAATCCATATAATCCCGCTAAAAGATCATCTAACATGACACTCCAATCATTGTGCATTTGATCAAACTTTTTAATACCTAGCGGTTTTATGATATCAAAAAATCTGAAAAGTATCAAAGCCCATAGATAATATTGCCAATTTAAAGGCAAGCAACAAGCTGTTATCCAAACACCTGCTATTTCGTCTATAACGATTTTGTTATCATCATGGGGCCATATTTTATGCACCCTTTTAATAGCATAAACACCGGCTAAGGTTATCAAAATAATAGCAGACAGGTAGAACAGGTATTCTAGGCTTTTGGCAATGTGTAGCATTGCCAAAAGCTTGTTTAGAAAATACAGCAAAAATATACCCAAGATTGCTCCGGCTGTTCCCGGCGCCACCGGCGAATAACCTGTTCCTAAACCTGTCACTATTAATTTTTCTATCTTCAATATGATGTGCTTTGTTAGCGTTTTTAGTCTTCTTCGTAATAATCCAAACCTAAATAATTAATCAGGTCTTCACCCATTAAATGGCGTAAGGTATTTTCCAATTTGATTTTTTGTTGAAAAATATCATGCAAGGGTGGCAATCCTGCTTTGGTTTGTGGCGATTTGTAATAGAATGACAACCATTCTTGAATACCTTTCATGCCGGCTCGTTGAGCCAAGTCCATAAATAAGGCCAAATCTAAAACAACCGGTGCAGCTAATATTGAGTCTTTACATAAAAAGTTGACTTTAATTTGCATTTTATAGCCCAACCAACCGAATATGTCGATATTGTCCCAACTTTCTTTGTCATCACCTCGTGGCGGATAGTAGTTGATGCGCACTTTATGATACATATCACCATACAATTCCGGATATTCTTCGGGTTCTAATACACTGTCCAAAACACTCAACTTTGAAACTTCTTTGGTTTTAAATGAACTGGGGTCATCGAGCACATAACCATCTCTGTTACCCAAAATATTGGTTGAGAACCAACCTTCAATTCCTAACAAACGAGTTTTAAAACCGGGGCCTAATATGGTTTTCATCAATGTTTGTCCTGTTTTAAAATCTTTACCCGAAATGGCTACACCTTCTTTTTTGGCCAATTCGACCAAGGCGGGGATATCCACCGTCAAATTAGGGGCGCCGTTACCAAAAGGCACGCCACTTTTAATAGCAGCATAGGCATATATCATGCTTGGAGCTATGGCAGGATGGTTTTCTTCCAGAGCTTTTTCAAATTTATCAATTGATAAGTGCACTTCATTAGGTTCGGTATAAACTTCGGTAGAGGCACACCAAATCATGACAGCACGGTCCAAGTCGTTTTCTTTTTTAAAATTTTCAATATCAGCCATCAAAGCTTTGGCGGCTTCCATTTTGGTTGGTTCTTTTTTGATATTTTCGCCATTGATATTTTTTACAAAAGCGGGGTCAAAAACAGCTTTCATCGGTTTGATGGTTGACAATTCGTCTTTTATTTCGTTTAATAAACGATCATCTAATACTTTTGCATTCATAGCCGATTCATAGGCACTGTCCGTAAAAATATCCCAGCCACCAAAAACTATGTTGTTCAGGTCGGTCAAAGGCACAAAGTCTTTTATGTCCACATTTCTGTGTTCGGTGCGCTTGCCTAATCTGATTTTGCCCATTTGGGTGTAAGATCCGATAGGTTTGCCCAAGCCTTTATTTGCAGCTATGACACCGGCCATAAATGTAGTGGATACGGCACCCATACCTGGGGTGAGTATTCCTAGTTTGCCATTGGCACTTTCGATATGTTTTTTTGTTTTCATATAATTTTATTTAAAGTTTGTATAAAGGTTATTCTGTCATTATTTTTTTGCAATAACTGATACGTTGGTAAGCGGTGTAATTGGTTAATACCGCTAAAATAAAAATGGGAATGGTAAAGATGGATATGTTTTCAAAAACAGGTAAATTTTCCCATTCAATTTTAAAAGTTCCGGTATAATGATAAACAATGCCATAAAGTATGGCCGAAATCCCGATAAGCAAAATACGTTCGGGACGTTGCATCATTCCTACTTTGCATTCGTATCCCAAGCCTTCGGCACGGGCACGGGCATAACTAACCATGATGGAACCTATCATGGCAATAAAGGCTAATATGCCACTGAGAAAATAATCAAAGGAAACCAAATAATAAGCAATACCAAAAAACATGATCATTTCACTATACCGGTCTATAATGGAATCAAAAAAAGCACCGAAAACGGTCATTTTACCTGTTTTGCGAGCCAATTGACCGTCTAGCATATCAAATACGCCGGCCGTTAATAACACAATGCCAAACAGTGTAATATACCGGGGATCATTTCGATCGCCTTTTTCTGCCCCATATATTAATATAGCCGATGCTAAAATAGTGATTAAAAATCCTATAACCGTGATGGCATTGGGGGTTAAGCCCAATTTTTGCATTAAACCAATGATAGGATTCAATAGGTTATAGGCTTGTTTTTTTATATGATTCCAATTTATTATCATTAAATATTATTATGTATTAAGTGAATATTAACTAACAATCAAAATTATAGTTTTTTTTCATTGATAAAGATACTTTTAATTTATTTTAATAGAATCTTAAGAATTGTTTCTTTTAATTGTTGTCCGCTTTCTTTTAAATCAAATTGAAAATTCAGCATTTGCCAACGTTTGATGCATAGACGAATACTGCCCATAATTATAGTCACTACCGTATCCGGATTGAGACTTGCATCTATTTCACCGGTTTGTTGTCCTTTTTTAATGATATTGTTGATCAAAAAATAATTTTCTTTAAAAATTTGATTGCTTTTTTCTTTAAAAACAGGATCATTTCTAAAAATTTCTTCCGAAAAAATTACCGATATTAAATTTGGATATTGAATAAAGGTATTGATAAAATTATCGAACAAATTGCCAATGACTTCTTTGATACTGTTGTTTTTAGACAAATTTTGCTGAATCATCCGTTTATTATTGACAATAAAATAATCGAGTATATTTAATAATATTTTTGTTTTACTCTCAAAATGCCTATAAATGGCGGGTTCGGATATGCCTACTTTTTTAGCAATGTTTTTTATGGTTAAAGATTGAATACCACCTTCATTGATAATTTCCAATGAGGCTTCCAATATATCTAATTGTCGTTTTGTCAAATTCATAATCATCATACTTTCACCGGCAAAGTTAGTGAATATTAACTTAAATAAAAAAATATTTATTTACGTTAGTAATGGTCTGTTTATTAGGTATATACAGATTATGTGTAAGAAAATATATGTGCAGGTCTATGGAAAATCCGGTTTAAAAAAATCATTTTTTCGATTTTTTTTAATGTTATGCCCGCTTTTATAAAATATTTAATGTCATCTATCAATTAGTTTGAAATGGTTTCGATTATTTTTTTAACTTTAGCCCATCTTAAACTAATCTTATGCGTTTTTTTAAATCATTATTACTTCTGGTATTATTACCGGTTTTTTTTATTACCGCTTGTCATACCAAAAAAACTTCTAAACATAAAACCGATAAAGCTTTTACTACCTACATCAATGCCTTTACATCGGGTGTAATTTCTAATACCGATCCTATTGTCATTGAATTTACACAGGCTCAAAAAGTAAAGCAGGGAAGTGTTTTAGAGCAGGATATTTTAGAATTTACACCTGCTGTTTCGGGCAAAGCGGTTTGGAAAAATCCTTTTACCATTCTTTTTACACCGGATCAATGTTTGCCCAACGGTCAAATTTTTGAAGGGCGCTTACATTTAGATAAAATAATGTCGGTGCCTTCGGATTTAAATACGTTTCAATTTCAATTTCAAACCAAGACACAAGCCCTTGATGTGCAAAGTCAAGGTATGCAAGCTTATCATCCTTCAAATTTGAAATATAACCGCTTTAAGGGATTGCTCATTACAGCTGATTTTGCCGACAATGCCGCTGTGGAATCTTGTTTGTCTGCCACCCAGTCGGGACAAAACAAACCGGTTCGATGGACCCATGATTACGAGCAAAAAACACATCACTTTGTAATTGACAGTGTGGTTAGGGGCGGTAAAGAAAGCCAGTTGATTATCCAATGGAACGGAAAGCCTATACAAGCCAAAAATAGAGGCGAAAAAGTGATTAAAATACCGTCAATTAACGATTTTAAATTGATGGATTTCAGTTTAAAAAACGAACCCGATCAAGTTATTGAACTATATTTTTCCGATCCCATTGACAAACGGCAAAACCTAAAAGGTCTTATCCGTTTTAAAAATAATATACCGGTGCGGCTGCTAATCAAGGGAAACAATATTAAAGTTTATCCCAAACAGCGGCTCAAAAAACCGGAAATATTAGTAATTCATAGTAATTTGCGCAACACAATGGGTAAAAAATTGGGCAAAACCTATCAAAAGAAAATCCGCTTTACAAGTTTAAAGCCCAATGTGGAAGCCATAAGCAAAGGCAATATTATGCCCAATGCCAACCGGTTGATTTACCCGTTTAGAGCCGTCAATTTAAAAGCGGTTAATGTCAAAATCATCAAAATTTTTGAACAAAACGTGCCGCAATTCTTACAGGTTAATCAGTTGAGCGGGCAGCGCGAACTGACCCGCGTGGGACGTATTGTTTATAAAGGCGAAGTGCCTTTAAAATCAGATAAACCTATCGATTATGGTTCTTGGAATATTTTTGCTTTGGATTTGGCCGATTTGATAACACCCGAACCGGGTGCCATTTATCGTGTCGAAATCAGTTTTACCAAAAAACAATCGCTTTACCAATGTCCTGACAGCAATCAATCTGACGATGATACTCAAGTAGAAGACGATGATATGGCAGAATCTACGCGCTATGATGGTCCCGGTGATTATTACTATTATGACGATGATTATTTTCCGGGTTATGATTATGAACAGCGTAATAATCCGTGTGATGAAACTTATTATCACAATAGCAATCATAAAATAAAACAAAATTTGTTGGCTTCTAATTTGGGTATTATTGCCAAGGAAGATGGCGATCATAGTCTTAATGTGTTTGTGAGCAATTTAATGACAACGGATAATATGTCGGGTGTTGACGTTAAAATTTATGATTATCAGCATCAATTGATTGGGCAGGGTATAACAGACAGTAACGGACGGGCTATTATGTCAGTGCCGCATAAAGCATTTCTGCTTATTGCCCAAAAAGACGGGCAAACCGGTTATTTACGCCTCGATGACGGCAGTTCCTTATCGTTGAGCATGTTTGATGTTTCGGGACAAAATGTGCAAAAAGGAATTAAAGCTTATTTATTTGCAGAGCGTGGTGTTTGGCGCCCGGGTGACAGTATTTATCTCAATGCTATTATAGATGATAAAAATAATCCGTTGCCCGAAGATCATCCGGTCGTTATGGAGATTTACAATCCGCAAAATCAACTGTTTTTAAGACGGGTGCAAAAGCAGTCCGGCAACCGTTTTTATGATTTTAGATTTGCCACGCCCTCGGGTGCTTTGACCGGCAATTGGAAAGCCAAATTGAAAGTGGGCGGCGCATCGTTTGCCAAAACTTTAAAAGTTGAGGCTATTAAGCCCAACCGTTTAAAAATTAATCTTAAATTTAACGCTGATATCATTCACAAAACCGACAGGCAAATACAACTGATGTCTCAATGGTTGCATGGAGCACCTGCATCCGGCTTAAGAGCCGAAGTTGAGATGAGTTTGTCCAAAGGCAAAACACATTTTAAATCTTATTCCGGTTATCATTTTGACGATGCTTCCAAAACTTTTTATACCGACCGGCAAGTATTGTTTGACGGTAAGCTCAATCAGAAAGGCGAAGCTACTATTCCTTTAAAAATTTCAATAGATGATGCTCCCGGCATGCTGCAAGCTGTCTTTAAAACACGTGTGTTTGAAAAAGGCGGCGATTTTAGTATCGACCGCATCAAAAAAATGTATTCGCCTTACCAATCGTATGTTGGAGTAAAAATTCCCAAGGGTAAAGGTTGGAATAATGCTCTGTATTCTGACGAAACCAACTTAATTCCTATTGTAACGGTAGATGAAAACGGCCATCCGGTCGATAGAAAAAATCTCAAAATAGAAGTTTATGAAATATCTTGGCGTTGGTGGTGGCAACGTGACAGTAATGAAGATTTAGGCTACTATTTACAATCGAGCAGCAGTAAAAAAATTATTTCCGATCACATTTCAACCAAAAACGGTAAGGCTTTATATGAGTTAAAATTTCCCGAAGAAACTTGGGGACGCAAATTTATCAAAATTACCGACCCTGTGTCGGGGCATAGCACCGGCAAAATATTTTATACCGATTATAAAGGCTGGTGGGACAATCCGGATCATACAGCCCCCGGAGGCGTGGAGATGTTGACTTTTTCTACCGGTAAAAACACCTATCATATTGGCGAAGAAGTCAGTATTAATTTGCCTGTCAGTAATCAAGGCAAAGCCTTGGTCAGTATTGAAAACGGTTCGCGTTTGATTGATGCTTTTTGGGTCAATTTATCTAAGGACAACCATATCGTAAAATTTAAAACAACGGCGGAGATGAGTCCTAATGTGTATGTGCATATCTCTTATGTGCAGCCACACAGTCAAACGGAAAATGACCGCCCTATCCGTATGTATGGTGTGCAAGGAATAAGCGTTACCAATCCTGACACTCATTTGCATCCGGTTATAGACATGCCGGAGACTTTACGACCCGAAAGTAAAGTTACTGTCAAAGTTAAGGAAAAAGACGGCAAACCTATGACTTACAGCCTGTTTGTAGTAGACGAAGGTCTTTTGGATCTGACCCGTTTTAAAACACCCGATCCTTGGAATGCATTTTATGCCAAAGAAGCTTTAGGTGTCAAAACCTATGATATGTATAATTATGTAATGGGAGCTTTTAGCGGCCAGATTGCCGGATTGTTAGCTGTTGGCGGTGATGAAGATTTGATAGAAAGTGGCACTAAAAAAGCCAATCGTTTTAAACCGGTAGTCAAGTTTTTGGGCACTTTCAGTTTAAAGAAAGGTCAGACGGCGACACATCATTTTACAATGTCCAATTATATAGGATCGGTTAAAACCATGCTGGTGGCAGGCAATTTGCAAGGGGCCTACGGTCATGCAGAAAAGGTTACACCTGTCAAAAAACCATTGATGGTATTGGCCGGTTTGCCCAGAGTGTTAGGGCCACAAGAATCCGTGAGCTTACCGGTAACTGTTTTTGCCGGCAAAACGTTTAACCGGGTTAAAGTTAAAGTAAAAACTAACGATTTATTACAATTGACAACACCCGCTACACAAAGTATTCGTTTTGACCACCCCGGAGAGCAAATGTTGTTCTTTGACCTCAATGTAGCTCGTAAAGTGGGGGCGGGTAAAGTCAGGGTAGAAGTTTCAGGCGGCGGAGAAAATGCTTATTATGAAATAGAAATACCTGTGCGTGTAGCCAATCCGCCTGTAACCCGCATGCAAAAAGCTGTTTTATCGCCGGGGCAAAACTGGCAAGCCGAGTTTGTGCCTTTTGGTATTATAGGGACTAATAAAGCGGTGTTGGAAGTTTCGGATATGCCGGCGCTCAATTTGGATAATCGTTTAAATTATTTGATACAATACCCGCACGGTTGTATTGAACAAACGACATCTTCGGTGTTCCCACAATTGTATTTAAATGATTTGGTCGATTTAAATGCCGTGCAACAAGCTCAAATACAAGACCGTGTTACGGCAGGTATCCAACGCTTGAAACAATTTCAACTGACCAATGGCGGTTTTACCTATTGGCCGCAACAAGATGGTTTTGCAGACGATTGGGGCACCAATTATGCCGGTCATTTCTTATTAGAAGCCCAAAATAAAGGTTACAAATTACCTGAAAACATGCTCAAAGATTGGTTGCATTATCAAAAAAAACGGGCCGACGATTGGGCGTTGAGTAAACAATCTTCCGCTTATACCAATCGCTATCAGCAAATGATACAAGCCTATCGTTTATATACTTTGGCTTTGGCCGGAAAGCCTGCGTTGGGTGCCATGAACCGTTTGCGTGATTACAATCAATTATATGCAGCAGCCCAATGGCAATTGATAGCAGCCTATGCTTTGGCAGGTAAACAAAACATAGCCCGTAATATGATGAAAAATATGCCGGTTACCGTTCAAAAATATCAAGAATTAGCTTATACATATGGCAATGATTTGCGTGATGAAGCCATTATATTGAATAGCCTTGTTATTCTTAATGATAAAGTCAAAGCAAAATTACTGTTAGACAAAATAGCAAAAGAATTGGCCTCTGACCAATGGTTCAATACGCAAACCACGGCTTATGCTTTATTGGCGGTTTCTAAATTTGTAGCCGGTGAAAAACAAGGTCAAATGGCATTTGAGCTAAATGATAAAAACATTAAAACCGATAAAACCATAGTGCAAATACCTTTGTCATACCAATCATCAGGCACTACCAAAATTAATTTAAAAAACAAAGGAGATAAAACCTTATTTGTAAGTCTTTATAATACCGGTATTCCTTTGGAAAGCGATCATTTGGCTACAGCCGAAAATTTAAAATTGAAGGTCAATTATTTTGATACCAATGGACAAGCTATTGACATCAGTCGTTTAAAGCAAGGCACCGATTTTGTAATAGAAGTAAGTGTCACGCATCCGGGTGTACTAAACAGTTATAAAAATATGGCTTTGACCCAAATATTTCCCTCGGGCTGGGAAATTACCAACAGTCGAATGGCCTTGTCAAATGCTGTAAAATCGGATCAATTTACATATCAAGATATACGAGATGACCGTATAATGACTTATTTTGACTTGCAACGTGGACAAACCAAAACATTCCGTTTTATGGCCAATGCTTCTTATATAGGTAACTTTTATTTACCATCTGTCAAATGTGAAGCGATGTATGACCGCCAGATTTTAGCTTTTACCAATGGCAAGTGGTGTAAAATTATTCGTTAAACAAATTTATGTAACAAATGTATCTTATTGATTATCTGTAACTTATGATGCTTTTATTTGTTTTTTTTGGCATAGAATTTGTAAGTATAAAAAAATCAACATAAAAATTAGAGATATGAAAAAAAATGTAAAATTGATTTTTAAAACCTTATTAGTAGTTTTAATTTTCGCAAGTGTCGTAACTTCATGTAAAAAAGACGATGAACCTGCTACTCAAGTGGCTGTAAAAATGACGGATGATCCGTTTCCCATGCCATTTGTAGTAGAAGCCAATATCGGTATTTTAAAAGTGGATTTGAAAAATGAAAATGGAGATTATGTTACTGTTTTTGACGGTAATACTTCTGTAAATTTGGTTAATTATACCAATGGAGAAACTGCCGAAGTGGCCGTAAATGATGTGCCTGCCGGTAGATATACTGAAGTGCGTATTACTATGGGTGATGTTTCGGTAAAGTTAACCAATGATTCTATTTACAATTATTCTGCAGTTGCACACCATTCTTACACACAGGCTATTCATCCTGCTGTTGTGGTTAATGATGGACAAACCGTTGATTTGTTAATAGACATGGACTTGTCGGGTAGTTTTAGATTTGGCGGCGCATTTGGTTGGATTTCCGATGTTATGGATATCACCGGTATCAATCAATTTTCTCCTAAGTTTAGAGCTGTTAATTTATTTGAAACAGGTTCTATAAGAGGTAGAGTCTTAGATGCTAACGGTAACGGTGTTGCTTATGCCGAAGTAAAAGTCCGTTATGATTATGACAACGACGGCCAACCCGAAGAAGTAACCACTATTGCCAAAGCAGACGGTAGTTATAAAATCATAGGTTTGCCTCAAGGCAGTTATGCCGTGGAAGTGGAAGCCGAAAATAATTTGGATGGAGAAGTTGCTAATGTTCAGGTAACAGTGGCAGCCGAAACCGATGTAAATGTTACTGTCAATTAATTAAAGACTCTCAATATATTTGTAAACTGCTTGGATTTGATTCCGGGCAGTTTTTTTTATCTTTGTAATTTAACTAATACCAAATCGATTTATAAATTAGTTCAAAATATTTTGAGTTGTTTTTGGTTTGGTCAAGGAGAAAAACGCTGTAGTAGCCGTAGCTACAGACGAGTATTTTCGACGTTGAGAAAGCCAAAAAGAAACGAAATATTGGACTAATTTGTATGTCGTTTTGGTATAATACCAAATTATTCTATGAAAATAGTCATATCACCGGCCAAAAAATTAGATTTGTCTTCACAAATTCCGGATTTAAAATACAGTAAACCTTTATTTTTAGAGGATGCCGAAAAAATTATTAATGTTATGCGGCAAAAAAATCCGGATGAAATTAAAAAATTGATGAAATTGTCCGATAATCTGGCCAATTTAAATTGGGAACGCTATCAAGCTTGGAAAAAAGAAACAGTTCAAGATGCACGTCCGGCTATATTTACTTTTAACGGCAATGTATATGACGGTTTGGATGTCAAGTCTTTACCGGAAGAAAAGTTACAAATGCTTAATGAAAAATTAAGAATTTTGTCCGGTTTGTATGGTGTGTTGCGTCCCTTTGACCTTATTTATCCATATCGTATGGAAATGGGTAGCAAGTTGGCCTTTGATCAATATAAAAACTTATATGATTTTTGGCGAGATAAAGTGACGGACTTTCTCAATAAGGAAATACCCGAAGGTGATTTTTTGGTCAATTTGGCCAGCCAAGAATATTTTAAAGTCATAGATAAAAAGACCTTTAAACACCCTGTTTACGAACCGGTTTTTAAGGATTATAAAAACGGGTCATTAAAAACCATCAGTTTGTATGCCAAAATAGCCCGTGGTTTGATGACACGGTTTATCATTCAAAACAATATCAATACGCCTGACGAATTAAAATTGTTTGATATGGACGGTTACCGTTATGACGATAATCTATCGACAGAATACCGGTTGGTTTTTACCCGTTAGTCAAGTTTGGAAACCATTTTTTGAGAGGTTGGTATTTGAGCCACAGTTTTACAATGACATAACTTAATACAATGCCACCGGCAATATCCAAAGGGTAATGCACGCCAAAAGCCATACGTGTATAGGCTATTAACAGTGCCCAGAATAAAAATATCCCTTTTAACCATTTATTTTTAAGTAAGTATGCTACTGTAAAAAATATGGTAAAAACTTCGGTGGTATGTCCCGACGGAAAACTATAACCGCCACTATAAATTAAAGGTGTTTGAATCAATTCGTTGACTTCGTAAGGTCGTAGCCGTTCTACGCTGTATTTGACGGCATTGGATGCCAGAGCGGTTAGACCGGTTAAAATAGCGGCATTTAAGGCGGTATAGATATAGATTTGTTGTTTTTTGCTAAAATACCATAAGGACAATAACAGTAATAGGCTAAAACTGATTATGGTAGCGTGTGTGGTGCACCAAGATAAAAACATATCTGCACCGTGGAAGCGGTGCAGATAAATATATTGTTCGAGTTGGTTATCCAGTTGAATGATTTTATTGATCATATCAGACGTGCATGCTGGTTTTAAAATAGCCTATTTCTTCAAGGGTTGCTTTCATTTTATGATAGGTTTCTTCAATATCAAAATCCAAACCTATTGACATACGGATGAGTCCGTCGGACAAGCCCATTTTAGCTTGTTCTTCTTCAGGAACTTCACTTGATGTGCCTTTGCCCGGAGCGTTAAACAGGGTTTTGTAAAAACCTAAACTGACAGCCAGGTAGCCTACATTTTTATCTTGTAAAATTTCCATAAAGCGCGTTGCCATATCACCGGTTTTTAAATCGAGAGTTATCATGCCGCCGTAACCAAATTCGGGATGCATCATTTTGGTATATAGTTCATGTTGCGGATGCGATTTAAGCCCCGGATATTTTATTTTAACACCGTCTGCTTCCAAATGTTCGGCTAAGTATTGGGCGTTTTTACTGTGTTGCATCATTCTTATCGGTAAGGTGCGCAGGTTTTTAAGTATTTGAGCCGAACGCAAACTGTCCATTACGGGACCTAACAGCATACTGCTGCCATCGTTGACACTTTTAAGCTCGTTGATAAATTGGTTTGTGCTACAAATAACACCACCTACCGTATCATTGGTGCCGTTTATAAATTTGGTCAAACTATGAATGACTACATCGGCTCCCATATTGGCCGGTGTAAAAATCAATGGAGTAAAGGTATTGTCGATCACTAGTTTAACACCATGCTTTTTAGCTATTTTTGACAAGCCTTCTACATCTGCCAACTCCAATAAAGGATTGCTAAGGGTTTCTGCATAAATTATTTTGGTGTTGGGCTTGATGGCAGCTTCAACTTTATCCAAATCTGTAATATCGACAAAAGAGGTTTCTATATCAAATTTAGGAGTCCAATTTTTTAAAAAAGCATAGGTGCCGCCATATATGGTTCTGCTTGAAACAATATGGTCACCAGCATGTGCCAGCTGTAAAATGACCGGAGTGATGGCACCCATACCACTGCCGGCAACATTAGCCGATTCTGTATTCTCCATTTTGGCCAGTGCCATGCTCAAATAATGATTGCTGGGACTGGTATGACGCGAATACAAATAACAGCCGTCGGCATTGCCTTCAAAAGTATCCAACATGGTTTTGGCTTTTAAAAAGGTATAGGTGGCCGAATCTGAAATAGACGGATTAACACCGCCGAATTCGCCGAAAAATTGTAAGTTTTGTATTTCTTTTGCAGGATTATGTTTGTGTTTTGACATGGCTTAGGGTTTTAAACTATATAGCTAAAATACGATTTTTTTTGTAAATCTCGTCTAATTAATATCACGTTAGTTAAGGTTTCATAACGTAAGGGATTTTCTCACCTTTGGACAAGCGGTATCTGTCAATCATTTGGTCGGTAAGATTTTGGGTGTAGTCAATAGCGTTCACTTTAAAACCCGCCGCACGAAGTTTGTCATAATAATCTTGTCCATATACCCTCACATGGTCATATTGTCCGAATATGCGAGTGCGTTCGCCGGGGTCTGTAATGCTGTCGTCTTGAAAAGTTTCTTGCCGGTTTTCATCTATCGGAATTTGAAAAATGCCCCAACCTCCGGATTTCATAACACGATACAATTCTTGTATGGCTTTAGTATCATCGGGGATGTGTTCCAATACATGATTGCATAAGATTACATCAAAACTATTGTCGTCAAAAGGCAGACGGGTGATATCCGCTTTGACGTCAGCCAAGGGTGAATGCAAATCTGCTGTGATGTAATCAAGATTTTTCATTTGTTTAAAACGCTTGTAAAACGCTTGTTCGGGGGCTATATGCAAAACTTTGAGTTTTTGGTTAAAAAAACCGGTTTCATTTTTCAAAAATAACCATAATAAACGGTGTCGTTCTAAAGATAAAGTGCCCGGAGACAGGACGTTAGGTCTCAAATTGACATAGCCGTAAGGTAAAAAACGCCGGTATGATTTACCGTTGATAGGGTCGGTATAACGATGGCCTCGATAATACAAATCGAGTAGCGGTTGTGCCAAACCACTGATTTTGATAAGCCAAGGTCGCGGAATGGTATTTAGTATTTTTTTAAACAAGGTAGGATTATTTTATCTTGAAAACATTATGATAAGCTTGTTCTTCATCGGTTTCAATACCCAGGGCATCATAGATATATTGAAAAGTTGATAATAGTTCAGGTTTGCCGTTAATCAGCGCCACATCGTGTTCAAAATGTGCCGAGGGTTTGCGGTCGGCGGTTAAAATAGTCCAACCGTCAGACAATTGATTGATACGGTGTGTGCCCATATTGATCATGGGCTCAATGGCCAATACCATGCCGTCTTTAAATTTTTTACCGCGTCCCGGACGGCCGTAATTGGGCACTTGCGGGTCTTCGTGCATTTTTTTGCCCAGACCGTGGCCTACCAATTCGCGCACCACTCCATAACCATGTGCTTCGGTATAACTTTGAATGGCATGACCGATATCACTGACCCGTTTGCCGGCTCTAAATTGATCAATACCTTTATAAAGCGATTCTTTGGTTACTTGTAACAGCTTTTTGACTTCGGGATCGACTTCACCTACTTCAAAAGTGTAAGCGTGGTCACCGTAAAAACCGTTCATTAACACACCGCAGTCAACCGAAATGATATCACCGTCTCTAAGCGGTTTGTCGGTGGGAATACCATGCACCACTTGGTCGTTAGGACTCATGCAAAGGGTGTTTGGAAAGTCATACAGACCTTTAAATCCGGGAATACCGCCGTGATCTCTAATATATTCTTCTGCCAATGTATCCAAATATAAAGGTGTAACGCCGGGTTTTAATTCGCGGGCTATCATTCCCAAAGTTTTGGAAACCAATTGTGCGCTTTGTCGTATCAATTCAATTTCTTCAAGTGTTTTTATTTTAATCATATTAAAAAAATTCAAGTGTTTTTATTTTTTTGCTATTGCCTTATTCAATAAATTTTCAATTTCTTTATCCGATGGTCTGGGGGCATTGGCATCTATTATTTTTCCACCGGCATCTAATAAAATGAAGCGTGGAATACCATCAACCACATATTTTTTTAGAAAAGGCATGTCTCTATCGGTTGAAATCAATTGCCATCCGTCCATTTTTTGCTGCTTTACCATTTGTTCCCATTTGGCTTGGTCATCGTAAACATCCAAACTTAAAAAAGTTATAGGCTTATTTTTATACTTTACTTTTAATTTTTCCAAATAGGGAATTTCCGCCCGGCAAGGCGCGCACCAAGTAGCCCATAAGTCGATGTATAAAGTTTTGCCGGCAAAATCTTTTAAGTGGTATGCTTTGCCGTTAATATCATAAGCCGTAAAATCAGGCGAAGGTGCCCCGGGCACCATGGCTTTAATGTTATGATATTTTTCTTGTATGGGTTTTTTAAGGTCCGGGTTGTGCACTATTTTGTCAAATAACCGGTAAAAATCTTCTAATTTTTGGGTGTACATCAAGTTATATTTGGCTTCTTGTGCGGCTAATTGCTCTTTGAGTTCGGGATCAGACAAAACAGAGTCAATGGCTTGTAATCGTTTGTATGGATCAATTTCATTGCCGGATTGTTTTTGGGCAATCATATAATTTAAATATTCCGAAACTATTTGAGATCCTTTAGGTATCTGTAAAAAACGTTTGTCGTTGATGTCAATGCCTTCAAAAGCTTTGGGATAATCAGCTGAGGTTTGATAATTTTGTTGATGGGTTAAATAAGCTTTAATCATAGGATATCTTGATAACAAAGTGGCTTTATTGACTTTGTTTCTAAAATGTTCCAAGGCGACAAATTTCTCATCATTGACATTTTTTAAAGACGAATTATATACATTTTCAATACTGTCTTGCAATGCTAAAAAAGCTTTTTCGTCTAAATTGCCATAATACTGATAGGCCGTTTTTGGACGTAAAGCAATGCCTGTCAACATTTTTTTTGCTAAATAGTTATTGACTGCCGCCCCTTTGCCTTTGTATGACAAGCTTTTATCAAAATCATTAAAATCGACATTGATTTGTAAGTGATTACCGGGTTTTAAATAAGTCCAAGTATATTGGGGACCAATATTGAGTTTATAATAACCTTCGGTGAGTTTTAAGGTATCGGCAAAAAATCCTTTATTATCCAATTTTATAGTGTCCACCGGTTTGTTTCTTACATTTTTTAAAATAACTGCCGGCACGGGTGCGTTTTGCACGGTTCCGGATATAATAACAGGTTCTTGGGAAGTATTTTCTGTTTTTTGTTGGCAAGAAACGACAATTAGTGTAATAAAAATGAGTAGAAAAAGTTTTTTCATAGTAGGAGTATTAAAACTATTTTTTGTATGATTTGTAACCGTAAATCATAAAACCGATGCCGATTAATATCATAGGAATACTTAACCATTGACCTTTGTCAAGTCCTGTTTCCATTAAAAGCATGGCGTCTTTGGTGTCTTGCGGCTCTTTGTAAAATTCTATGACTAACCGGATAGTCCAAAGCAATATAAAGAAAATACCGAAAATCATACCTTGATATTTTTTAATACCGGTTTTCCAATACAAATAAAGCAAGATGAACAGTAATGAAAAATAGGCGCCCGCTTCATAGAGTTGTGTCGGGTAACGCGGAAAATCTTCATTGAGTTGTTTAAATATAAAACCGTAATCGGAATGTGTGGGTTTGCCTATGATTTCCGAATTGAGCAAATTACCTATTCTGATTAAAGCGGCGCCAATGGGAATGGTTAAGGTAATTCTGTCCAAAATCCATAAAAAAGAATATTGACCTCTCAAATATTTTCTCCAAAAAAGCCAAAGCGCTATAAATATACCGATGGCGGCACCATGGCTGGCCAGGCCACGAAAACCTGTAAATTCATAACCATTTCCGGTATTGACCACCGGTATCAATATTTCTAAAAGATGATTTTTATAATAAGGCCAATCGTAAAAAAACACATGACCTAAGCGGGCGCCGAGTAATGTGCCAATGACGACATAGGTCAATAAAGGATCTAACAACTGGGTCGACACTTTTTCATTTTCAAAAATCTTTTTCATGATATAATAGCCGGCAATAAAACCGAAAATATACATCATGCTATAATAGCGAATGGTGATAGGGCCTAATTCCAAGCCGATGCCGGGATCCCAAACGATAGAAAGTGTATTCATAATTTATTTCTTTTTTGCTTCAATTCTTCCTTTGTCGGCACCGGATCATAGCCCGAACCACCCCAAGGATTGCAACTCAAAATACGCTTGATCGAAAGCCATCCTCCGGTAAATAAACCGTGGGTTTTTAAGGCTTCAACCGTATAGTGCGAGCAGGTCGGTGTATAGCGACAATTGGAACCTAACAATGGTGATAAAAAATACTGATAAAATTTAGTCAACCATATAAAGGGTTCGGCCAATATTAAAGCAATTTTTTTCAAATGATTAATTTTTATGCAAAAATACGGTTTTTATCTATATCCAAGCTTATGTAACAGCTAATACTTTGTTAATGCAGGCTGTCTTTTTGATGTCTGATTTTAAAATCTTTTTCTTTAATTTTATTAAGTAATTTATTGTCTTTCAGTTTTTTTAAATTGACTAAAATAACAGGTGACAAATTTTTTATGGGATTATAAAGTGTGCTTTGATTTAAGGTATCTTGTTTGATTACCGGATAAATTTGATTGCCTTGGTCAAACAACCAAAGCAACAAACTTAAAACTACAATTTTGATACCCACGGATAAAGCCCCTCCGGCAAGTCTGTTGACAAACCCCAAGGCTACGGCTTCTAAAAACTTATCCAGTATTTTCCCGACCAAATGCAACAGACCAAAGACAATTACAAAGGTTAGTATATAAGCAATGATTTTTAGTTGGGCAGGGTCTTTGTCCAACCATTGTCCCAATTTTTCGACGGTAAAATACGAAAAATGGATGGCTATATACAGACCTGCAATAATGGCAATAAAAGAAATTAACATATATACAATCCCTTTTTTATAACCCGAATAAAAAGCCCAAACCAAAACAATGGCAATGATAATGTCAAAAAAATTCATAATAAGATGTTAATTCGTTATTTTTAATTTAAAATCGATATAAACAGATAGAAATATTTCCCTATTTTTGCAAGCAATATACAAATTTTATAACAAATGAAAATAACCAAAATTTTAGTCATATTTAGTTTATTGGCAGTCATAACTTCTTGTAAGCATGAGTCTAAAAAGGCCGACGGTAAATCCGGAGAAACCAAATTAGAGCAAAAAGTTTTTTATGATAAAGAAAAAAAGCATTTCAAATCGGTAAAACAACTGACTTTTGGTGGCGACAATGCCGAAGCTTACTGGAGTTTTGATGACAAAAAATTGGTGTTTCAAGCGCGTAATCCCCGTTGGAATGTGCCTTGTGATCAGATTTTTGTGATGAATGCAGATCAACCGCTTGACAGCACTCACATGCCAAAAATGATTAGCACCGGCAAAGGCAGAACTACCTGCAGTTATTTTTTGCCCGGTGACAGTTTAATAATTTATGCTTCTACACATTTAGGCGGTGATGCTTGTCCACCTGAGCCCAAAAAAGAAAAAGGACGATATGTATGGCCTATTTATGACACTTACGATATTTTTGTAGCTGATTTAAATGGTAATATTGTCAAACAACTGACCAATACACCCGGTTATGATGCCGAGCCTACGGTGTCTCCTGACGGCAAAAAAATTGTTTTTACATCAACACGTAGTGGTGATTTGGAATTGTATACCATGAATATAGATGGCACCGGTGTTAAGCAAATTACAAACCAATTAGGTTATGACGGCGGCGCTTTTTTCTCTCCTGACAGCAAGCAGATAGTTTTTCGTTCCTCACGACCTAAAACACCTGAAGAAATTAAAAAATACAAAGATCTGTTGGCGCAAGGTTTGGTAGAACCCAGCAATATGGAAATTTATGTTTGTGATGTTGATGGAAGTAATTTAAAACAAGTAACCCACTTAGGTGGTGCTAACTGGGCGCCCTTTTTTCATCCCAGTGGTAAAAAAATTATTTTTTCGTCTAACCACAAAACCAAATCCATACCATTTAATTTGTATATGATTAATGTGGACGGTACCGGTTTGGAACAAATTACTTACGATCCTATATTTGATGCTTTTCCTATGTTTTCTTACGACGGCAAAAAACTGGTTTTCGGTTCTAACCGTAACAATCGCGGCACCCATGATACCAATTTATTTTTAGCCGAATGGAAAGATTGAGATAATAATATTTATTAATGCTCAAAGCCAACCATCAGTTTTGCGAATGGTTGGCTTTTTTTAGAGTTATTAACATTATTTTGGTGAAAACTTTTAGAGGTTTAAAAAATGTTAATGTTTACATTTTAGTTATATTCGCGTACCAAACCAAAATAATAAATAATATGAAAAGAAATCTCGCATTATTGTCAGTCTTTTTGTTGTTCATTTCAGTAGGATGGGCACAAGTAACCACATCGACCTTAAAAGGTCTTGTAAAAGACAATGACGGCCCTATGATGGGGGCGGAAGTCTTGGTCGTTCATGTGCCCACAGGCACTAAAACCGGAACAATAACCCAAGAAAACGGTCGCTTTATTTTGCCCAATTTACGTATTGGAGGGCCTTATAAAGTTGTAATCAAGTTTGTAGGATACCAACCGGTAGAACTTGATAATATATTTTTAAAATTAGGTGAAGCTAAAAATATTGAAGTTGTTTTACATGAAAGTAAAAATGCCTTAAAAGAAGTTGTAATAAAGGTAAAAGACAACGGACAAGTGTCTGCAAAAGATAAAAACGGCCCGGTAACCAGTATTGGACATCGTGAATTGGAAACCTTACCAACCATCTCACGCTCTGCAGAAGATTTTTACCGTTTAGAACCCTCTGCCAGTGGTAATTCTTTTGGTGGTCGAAACGATCAATACAACAATTTTTCCTTAAACGGTACCATTTTTAATAACCCTTTCGGATTAGATGCTGCCACTCCCGGCGGGCAATCTAATGCTCAACCTATTTCGTTGGACGCCATTGATCAAATACAAGTTTCTACAGCGCCTTACGATGTGACTCAATCGGGTTTTACTGGTGCTGCCGTTAATGCCGTTACCAAATCTGGAACTAATACTTTTCACGGAACGGTCTTTGGTTATTACCGTAATCAGGATATGACCGGTAAAGTCAATTTGGGAAATACCACACTGACTCCCGATTTAAAACAATTGCAAGGCGGATTTAGTATTGGCGGTCCTATTATCAAAAACAAATTGTTCTTTTTTGTCAATGCCGAAATAGATGACCGTTCAGACTTAGGTTCTTTTTATATAGCCAATGCCCCCGGACGTTCGGGAGATAATGTGTCGCGAGTTGAAAAAGCCGATTTGGAATTGGTATCATCCTTATTAAAAAATATGGGGTATGAAACAGGACCTTATGAAGGCTATTTGCATGATACTTATTCGCAAAAAGGCATTATTAAATTAGACTGGAATGCTACTGATAATTTAAGATTGTCTTTTATTTATAACCGTTTAAATGCTTACCGCGATTTAAATGCACATCCCGAAGCTATTAAACACAGAGGTCCGGACAGAACAGTCATGCAGTTTTATAATTCTGGCTATCGTATCAATAATAATATAGATTCATACTTGACCGAAATCAATTGGAATTCTAAAGACGGTAAAATGTCCAACAAATTCCAAGCCGGTTATACTTTTTTTGACGATTATAGAGATCCTAAATCCACTCCGGCACCCCCTATAACCATTACAAAAGATGATGCGCCATACATTATCGTAGGACATGAACCTTTTTCCATTCATAATAATTTGACTCAAAAAGTCTATCAAGCATCGGATATTTTTACTTATAACTTAAACAACCATACCATTACTACCGGATTTAGTTTTGAAAAATTCAGTTTTGTAAATTCATTCAATTTGTTCGGTTATAGCAAATTCGGCTTAAAATACGGCAGTCCGTTTGCACAAGTAGATATTCAAGATTTTGTCAATGATGCTACTAATACCACCGACTTGCAACAAGCTTTTGCATATGCGCAACAAGCAGAAGCAGCAGATAAATGGAATATAACCAAGTTAGATGTTGGGCAATTGGGATTCTTTGCCCAAGACGAAATTCAAGTAAATGATTACTTTAAATTTGCTTTCGGTTTAAGAGTTGACAAACCCATGTATTTTGATACTGACAAATATGTAGAAGAAAAAATCAAAGAAGCCGGAACCGATTATATTATGGAAGATTTGACTTGGTATGATGAAAACGGCAAACCTTTGCATTACAGTGCTCGCAACTTACCTTCCGATAAACTTTTGTGGTCGCCGCGTTTATCATTTAACTGGGATGTCAGTCATGACAATACGGCTATTATCCGGGGAGGAACCGGAGTATTTACCGGCCGTTTGCCTTTTGTGTGGATTGGAAATCATATAGCCAATGTCGGCCGTTGGTATATGACACCCGTTTCACCCGATTTTAAATTTCCTCAAGTTTGGCGAACCAGTATAGGCGCTGATAATAAGTGGGGCAAAGGCTGGTCAACCAGCATAGACTTGGCTTATACCAAAGACATAAATGCCATGATGGTGCGCGATTACGGATTAAAACCACCGACAGGTACACTTAACAGTTCTATTGACCCACGTCCGGTATATACCTATGCTGACCGAGTTACCATGCAGGATGGCTTTTTTGCCGGTATTCCGGCTGATTTGTATACTTTTACCAATACCGATTTGGGTGATTCGTTTAATTTCACGGTAAAAGTTAATAAAAATTTCAAAAAGGGATTGCATACCAGTCTGGCCTATAATTTTATGGTTGCCAATGATGCCAATTCCATTGAAGCGGAAATCACCGGAGATGCTTTCTTACGTAACCCTGCTTTGGGAAATGTTAATGTGCCCAAGTTAGCTCCTTCTTTATATGGTGACAAACATCGTATAGTCGGTTTTACAAGTAAAGAGTGGCGTTATGGAGACCGTAAACAATGGAATACAACAATTGCAGCTGTTTACGAATGGGCCAAAGGCGGCCGTTTCTCTTATACTTATGCAGGTGATATTAATGGGGACGGATCTAATTTGAACGATTTGATTTACATTCCTACAGAAGATGAAATCAATCAAATGTATTTTAACAGCAATGTAGCCAACCCTCAATTACAAAGAGACGCTTTTAACCATTATATTTTACAAGATGATTATTTAAGTTCACATCGTGGCGAGTATATGGAACGTTATGCCATATTGAGTCCTTGGCGTAGTAAAATAGATCTCAAATTAACACAAAGTTATCGTATTAAAGGTGCACAAAAAGTACAGTTCAATTTGAATATTTTGAACTTGGGCAACCTATTAAACAGTGATTGGGGAGTTGTAAAATTACCCAATACCAAACAACCGGTAGGTGTGTCCTTTACAGACGAAAATGGTGATCCTGTCGATTATCCGGTTTATACTTTTGACCCTAATTTGAAAAGCACTTTTTACAATGATTATAGTTTAAGATCTCGTTGGCAAATACAAGCCGGTTTAAGATATATCTTTTAAATAAAGACTATAAAAAATTAATAAAAAAACAAGCATGCTCATACGGGTATGCTTGTTTTTTTAATGTAATGTCAAATCGATTTATAAAATATTCCGAAAAAATTTTGTCCCGAAGCTTCGGGATTATTTAATCAAGGAGAAAAACGCAGGCATAGCATAGTTATGAGCGCATATTTTTGATGTAGGGTAAGTAAAAAAAGAAATGGAATATTGGAGTAAAATATAGCTCATTTTGATATAAATTATTCATAATCAAATGTTAAAAAACACACATTAAAAAAATATTTAAATATTTGGTATTTTTTTTGCAAACTCAAAAAAAAGCTATAAATTTGCACCACTTTAAAAAGGTATTGGCCTATGGTGTAACTGGCAACACGTCTGATTTTGGTTCAGAAGAGTCTAGGTTCGAGCCCTAGTAGGCCAGCGTTTAATAAATCCTGATGTTTTATTTCATCGGGATTTTTTTATTAATTATCATTAGTTGATAGGGCGAGAAGTTTATCCCGATTTTATATCGGGGAGCCCTAGTAGGCCAGCGTTTAATAAATCCTGATGTTTTATTTCATCGGGATTTTTTTATTAATTATCATTAGTTGATAGGGCGAGAAGTTTATCCCGATTTTATATCGGGGAGCCCTAGTAGGCC
>Ga0256843_1000339_pt1 | contig 40197 bp, 40 predicted proteins | sample AlvinellametaG_FD_191572 | JGI IMG/M metagenome (GOLD analysis project Ga0256843, IMG submission 191572) | Pompeii worm associated microbial communities from hydrothermal vent at the East Pacific Rise, Pacific Ocean - Alvinella | ecosystem: Host-associated > Annelida > Integument > Unclassified ...
TAGAAAGCTTAAAGTGTTGGGGGAATTGGCGAAAGTTTTAAATTCCCCTCTTTTTTGTACTTTTTTAACTATAACTGTTCTTTACTATTTGTTTATCTCTATATTCTCTCTCTTACTTCTGGATATATGTGTACCCAGTTTCTGGAGTAACTATGATTGAAATATTTTGATCTGCTGTAGCTAATGTAACTATACAATTACTTTGAATTAAATTATCACTTTCATAGGCAGAGCTATTGCCACTTAAATCACCTTTCATTGGACGACCAAGATAGTCAAATGCAATTCTTGCTCCACTACAACCTCCAGATAGATTATATGAAACTATTCCATATGATTGACCGAGATTCATTTTTTTCATTCCTATAAATGAACTATGCCCTATTTGTAAAGAAGTAGTACCAGTTGTTCCCCCTGACATTACTTCATTAACATTAAGAGGATTTCGTGCCACTTCACTATCTTGAATGTCACCTGTACTACTTCCTGCTGTATCAGAAAAAATTGTATAGGCTGGTACTGACCCTGAGTTAACATTTGTACCAAATACAATTTGCCATCTTTTCTTATACCAATTACTATCAGCTGAATTATATTTATCATCTACCATAGCTAAGTGTTGTGTGTAGTTAATATGTGACTTAACTTGTAAGGCTGCTTCTTGAAGTGGATTTGTTTTTGTACTTGGAATAATAGTTACAGCTAAAACACCTATAACTACAATGACAAATACTAATTCTATTAAGGTGAATGCTTTTTTCATAATAATGCTCTTTTATTGATTACTTAAGTATAACAAAAAAAAAGTTATTTGGGAAGAAAAGAGGAGGGAGAGAAAGGAGCTATATAAATAGCTCCTAATATAAGAGAAAAACTAGCTTATAGTTTTTCTGCTTTTTGTACATCATAAAGGATATCATCCATTGGGTGTCTGTACATTGGCATTGCAAGACGTTTTTCATCAAGTACATGACCAATGAAACCAATTGAACGACCTACGATAAAGAATGCATTAAGAGTACCAGACTCAATAAATTCATTAATCTCTTCTTCTGAGTAACCTAATGCTCTCCACATATCTACCATTAAGATACCGATAGTACCATCAACATTTAAGATAAGATTCTCTTTCTTAGATGTAGTTAATGCTTCAACTGTTCTTGCATAATCAAGAAGTGGAGTTGATGGGAAGTGCTCTGCAGCATAATTCATAAGACCAGTTACACGTAAATCTGGATTCTTAAGAGATTTAATACGGTGACCGATACCTGGAATTGGCACACCTTCACCTTTCATATATTTTAAGAAAGCTTTAGGGTCTAGGTTATTATCATCTGCATATTTAAAATATTTAGCTGCACCATCAATAGCACCACCAAAACGTGGACCAATAGTTAATAGACCAGTTACTAATGACTCAACAACAGATTTACCTGCACGAGCAGTAACTTTAGCATTGTGAGCACCAGAAACAGCTGGACCATGGTCAGCAACAGTTTTGATTACAGTTTCAATAAAGTCAGTTGCCCATTTTGGATACTGTTTTTTGAACCATAGAAGTGAAATAACATCACCAATACCTTTTCCTGTATCTGGAGTAGCTACAGAAGAGATTGGGAATCCAGCATATGTACACTCTTCACCACGATCATCAGAGATAGTACAGATAAACTCTTTACTTCTACGAACAGTAGGAACTATATTAATTTCTGGCTCTGGAATTTCAGGAAGATTAAGAGATTCAAATACCTCTTTAATTTTCGCTGGAAGATCATTGAATGTAGCTGGTACATGAATACCTGCTTCAGCCATTGCTTTGTTTTTATACTCAGCAGTTTCCATTTCACCATTTGCAGATGCACCTGCATGTCCAAACTGAACACCAGAGTCATAATACTTAGCAATTGTACCAATACACCATGCGATAATTGGTTTTTTGATTGTTCCATTCTTTACAGCTTCAATTACTTTGTACTCTTCAGTACCACCAACTTCACCTAGAAGAATCATATACTTAACAGCAGGGTTTTTCTCCATACGAAGTAAGTTATCAATAAAAACTGATCCAACAAATCTATCTCCACCAATTGCAACACCTTCAGCAATACCATCTGCGTTTATCGCGATAATATTTGAAAGCTCGTTGAAAAGTCCACCTGAACGTGTAACAAGTCCACAAGAACCAGCACGGTGAAGTTTTGAATTGATAATATTTGTAATAGTACCACCAATATTTGCAACTTTAAATGCACCCGGAGTAATAGCACCAACAGTTGCTGGTCCAATTACAGTTACACCAAGTTCTTTAGCTTTTGCATTCATAGCACGTGCAAGACGTTCAGGAATACCTTCAGCTGTAATCATCATTGATGAAAAACCACCAATTTCTAATGCTTCCATAGTTACATCGTAAGCTGTACGGAATGATGCAAAGTTTAAAAGAACATCAGCTTGTGGCTGAGCCGCTTTTGCATCTGCAGTTGTTTTGTAAAGAGGAATCATTACTTCATCTGGACCGTAGAAGAATTTTTCGAACTTATTTCCACTTGTAGGAGCTACAATAGCCGCTACAGATGGTTTTTCTCTTTTGATTGTGTAGTCATAATCAAGCATTCTTTGAATAGCAGTTTTATTGTTATTCCAAAAAATTGCTTGTGTATCTCTAGTATATAGTTGTTCCATTATTTCTCCTTACTTCTCTAGTGCCATACGTACAATGTCTGTAACATGTGTTTCTGGTCCGTAAACTTCAATATCTAAACCTAATCTCTCACCAGCTTCTTTGATATCTTTAAGACCTTTTTCATAGTTAGGCCCTCCACGACGAACGTAGATTTTTACACCAACTTCTTTCATTTTATCTGCGTAGTTTTCAAATGCTTGAATAATACCAGTAAATGTTTTAGCAACATCAGTAAAGTTAGCAATAGCTCCACCGATAATCATAACTTTTCCACGACCTTTAGGGTCTTTTTCTCTTGTCATTAAGTCAAGTAGAGTCTCTGCATAGAATTTTGTCTCACCAGTAGTTGGACCACCTGAGTACTCACCATAGTTAGCAAGGTCTTCGATTCCTGCCATATCAGCAATAGTATCAGCATAAACAACTGAAGCACCACCACCAGCAACCATAGTCCAGATTCTAGCTTCTGGCTTAAGGAGTGTAAGTTTAAGTGAAGCACCAGTTTTAGCATCAGCTTCTTCAATAGCTTCAACTTCTGGAGATTTTGCTTCCATACCAAATGCAGTAGGATACTCAACATCACCCCACTCATCAACCATCATAAATCCAGCAGTATCGTCAAGTTTTGCAACCATATCAAGTAGCTCAATTTTATTCCCTTGCATTACAAAAGGGTTAATTTCAAGGTATGCGAAGTTTAACTCACGGTATGCTCTAAAGAAACCAATACAGAACTCTGCAAAGTTAGCTTTATCTTCATCTTTTACATCAGCAGGAACATTTGCACGAATTTTTTCAGCAATTTCTTCTTCTGTTGCAGTAATTGGGAATGCTACTTCTGTAACTTTCTCATCCCAACCCTCTTCTACTTCCATACCACCTTCAGCAGACATATAGATTACATCATCATCACCAACACATGTTGCTGATACATAGTACTCTTCAGATTGCTCATGTGGAGTAAATGGCTCAACAATGAAATGCGTTAATTTATCAACAGATGGTTCACCCGTTGGTGTATCACCATCAAAAGAGAAGTAAACTTTTTGCTCAGTAGAAGATTTTTCATCTATCCATTTTGCAGCTTTTTCTAAAGTAACATCACCTGGCTTAGTATCTTTAAAAAGTACTAAATCATTCTTACCGCGTTTACCAAATAGCATATCTGGTTTTGCAACTAATGTTTTCTCTTTTAACCAAGCTTTAGTTTTTGCAGCCTCAAGTAGTTCTGATCCATTCTGAACCAAAACAGTCTCATATGCATAAGTAAAGTTTGGAAAATATTTATCCCAATGTTTCGCTAAGATTGACTTAGCATCATATTCGCGTATCGCTTTTTGAGCCATAGAAACTCCCTGTTTTAATATTTAACTGACATAGTATCACAATCTAAATTAATAAATATCTTCTCTTTATACTTCGTATTAAATTGCTTTATGTTTTGTTTACATTTGTAACATTAGCTTTGTAAAGAGTTTTATTTTTGTAACGAATAGTTACATTGACATTAGCTTTACTTGTAAGACTTTTTTCTTGAAGTATATTTGTGTTACAGCTATCAATCCCATAAAACCTTAATCTTAGCTGCATTTTATTATCTGTTGTAACACATTTTATACCTTTTTCTTTTAATACATTTGAGAGTTCTTTTGCAACATGCATATTATAGGCAAAGTGCTTTTTAGGATTTTCAAGAACTAGATAGAGTTCTTTGTTAAAGAGAACAACAAAAGTATTTACTAATAAAAATATAAAGGAGAGGGTAAAAATGAACTTATATCTAAAACGAAATAATTTCAAGCGAACCCGATATGAGTGTATAAATGTCTGTGCAGCTAAGGGAAGAGCTATAATTAGATATGGTGCAAAATGTTCTACAGGTATCCTCTGTCTAAAAGAGAGCAGTAAAGAAAGAATCAAAATAGGGGTTGAGATATACCATATGATGTCTTTTTGAGATAATAAGTAGCGTCTATAGAGAACATACACTATATATATGAATATAATAGGAGTAAATATAGCACTATATATTCCTATTGTATCTAAGAAGTGACCACTTGGAAGACCTATGCTGTCTAAGCCATATACAAATAAAGAAATAGCATAAAGTACTAACATATAATAAGCAATCTGTTTTTTATCTGCTTTCCAGTAGTAAAGGAAAAGGCCAAGAAAAAGATATGAAAAACTTATATCCATGATTGCATAGGTAAAAAGTAGTATATTTAATATATATTGAGGTACTCTGTTATGTAAGTATATAAATAATAATAATCCAAAAATGATTATACCTGCACTATTAACAACAACGGCAGAGCTTACAACACCCGGTAATAAGGCGAAAACTATTATGAGCCAGAGTCTATTTTTTTCTTGTTTTATATACTCTTTTGAAATGAGATAAAGAAGGAGTAAACTTCCTAAATGAAAAGAAATCATAAGGGAGTGAACAACTAAATCATTTTGACCAAAGATGGAAATAGTTTGATTAAGTAAAAATTGTAGAAAAGAGGGTTCACCATATAGTACAAGGGCTTCTGTATACGAAAGTGAGATATTAGAAGCCTGAACTAATAAAATGAACGCATCTACCCCTAAGATAAGAAGTAAGATGAATTTTGAACTCATAGTTCTAAAAAATTTCCAATGATTTTATGTCCATGCTCACTCATAATAGATTCAGGATGAAACTGTACACCATAAATTTCTTTGTCTTTAATCTTAAGTGCCATTACTTCATTGTCATCACTACTAAATGCTGTTGCCTCTACCTCTGTAGGGAGAGTATTTTTGTCCACAATTAGAGAGTGGTACCTTGTTGCTGTAAACTCTTGTGGAATATCTTTAAAAATTGCACTTTTCCCATTCTGTTTCATTACAGATGTTTTTCCATGCATCATTTTTTTAGCACGTACAACATCTCCGCCAAAAACTTGAGCTATACTTTGATGACCTAAACAGATTCCTAGGATTGGTAATTTATCTGAAAAATATTTAATAGTCTCTAGTGTAACACCCGCCTCATCTGGAGAAGCTGGACCAGGAGAAATAATTATTTTTTCAGGTGCAAGTTTTTCAATCTCTGCTACACTCATTTCATCATTTCTAATTATTTTAAGATCAGCACCAAGTTCTCTACAGTACTGCACTATGTTGTATGTAAAACTATCATAATTATCTATCATTAAAATCATATTCTATTATCCTCGGTTTATCCTAAAAATATTTCAAATTATACCATTAATACTCCTCAAGAGAAAATATATTTTTCCATTATTAAAAGAGTTCTATAAAATAATATAAGTTTATACTTATTATAGAACTATTTAAGTTAATTCAAAGCTTCACACAATTAAAATGCTGTGTTTATAAAATAATAAAAAACAAAAAGGAAATATATAGTGAAAAAAAACTTATTAAAATTACTTACTGCGAGTGCATTAGTAGTAACAGGATTAGCTGCGGATGGTAAATATGCTGGAGAAAACGGTCTTTATGTTGGAGGAACTCTCGGTGGGGGAGCAGGTTCTTTAAGCTATGAAACAGACTATGGTTCTTATACATATGCAGAAGATGGTATTTCAACTACAGATATGAAAATTTATGCAGGGAAACGTTCTCTTTACATCTTTATGCAAATGGGTACAATTTCTACAGATACATCAGCTCTATCAGATATGGACTATACAGCCTATGGTCTGGGTTACCTATGGCGTTCACCAAGATTTGCAATGGATTTAGATGCAGTAACAATCATGCCACAATTTGATGCAGAAATTGCATATGATACAACTACATTAAATAGTGTTGACATGTCTGGATTCTTAGTATCTGCAGATATAGGTGTTGCTATTGCTACTCCTTCTCTTCCTGCATTAGAGTTTACTGTTGATTTAGGTTATGATTTACATGCCCTTACTGATGACTCTGCATATAGTGGTACATGGAACTTTGGTGCCTTAACTTTTAATGTTGGTGCAAAATACAACTTCTAAGACAATAAAAAGTTATCTCATTTATGAGATAACTTTTTTCTTAACTATATTTCTTAAACTTCTTCACTTGTTCCCAAAAAAACTGCTATCCATTTTGTATTTTCATTTGCATCAAAAATTATTTTAGCCATAATGGTAAGAGGAATTGAAAGTAACATTCCAACTACACCTAATAACCATCCCCAAAAAAGTAAAGATAAAAAGACAACTAAAGTAGATAGCCCTAAGCCTTTCCCCATTATTTTTGGCTCTAAAACAGACCCTATAATAATGTTAACACTAAAATAGAGAAGTGTTACAAAAAAAGCATGAAGAGTTCCAAGTTGCACTAGTGTAATTAAGACTGCAGGAACTGCAGCAATAATAGAACCAATATTTGGAATAAAATTAAACATAAAAGCTAATACACCCCATAAGAAGGCATAATCAGTTCCAATGAAAAGCAATCCCCACCAAATAATCAAACCTGTAAAGAGTGAAATAGCTGTTTTTATAACCATATAGTGTTTAATTTTACTCGAAATTTTCACTACATTATCTAAGGTCTCCTTACTCTTGTCTGCTAAATAAACTTTTTCTTTAAAATTACGAGACTCTAACAACATAAATACAACAGTTAAAACAATGACAAATCCATTTGTAAAGAGGGAACCCATACTCTGAATAAGAGATGTCCCAAATGTCATAAGTTGTTTTGTGTCCAGCAGTGCAGAAAATTCATCTGCTGGGAACTCTAAACCTAAGGAGTTAAAGTAACTAAATAAATGTTGATTATAAAGAGAGAGTTTTCCAGTGTAAAGATCTATATTTGCACTAAAATCATTCATTGAAGTACCTATTAACTTCACAATAAAAGCTAATACTATAAGAAAGAAAGAGATGACCAATAACAAAGAAAAGAAATCTGGTATTTTTCTTGATTTAAAATAATGGTACGATGGTGAAAGAATAATAGCTATAAAAAGAGAGAGCAAAAAAGGAACAATAATTTCAGATGCACTTTTAATACCTGCTAATACAATAACGACACTTGCCATAACAACAAAGCTGTAGCCTATTTGATGTTGTTCTTTCATAAATAGCTTCCTTATGTATGTATCTGTTTTTTATTTGTTAAACGTTGCAGATAATTTGAGATACTAATAAGTGAAAAAGTAACTAAAAATATCATAAACCCTGGGAAAAAACTAACCCACCATGCAATTTCAACAACATCTTTTCCTTCACTAAGTATGGTTCCCCAACTCATTTGAGGAGCAACTATACCTAAGCCTAAAAAACTAAGTCCAGACTCTGCTAAAATAGCACCACCGACTCCAAAAGTAAAACTTACAAAATAGATAGGTGCTAAAATGGGAGCATAATATTTAAAAAGAATTTTCCACTTAGGAACTTTTGCAATATCCAATATTTTAATATACGGCTGAGAACCTATTTTAAAACTCTCAGAACGAATAAGTCTTGCAGTTGTCATCCAGCCTGTAATAGAGATTATAAAGATTAGCACTAATGTGGAAGCATTCACATAACTGACTAAAGCTAAAAGTAAAAAGAATGTTGGAAAAGTTAAAAAAAGATCTACTATAAGGATAAATGCCTTATCAGTATTTCCCCTAAAGTAACCCGCTATAGAACCCATAATGAGACCAATAAGTGAGGCTATAAAGGCACTTCCTATACCTATAATAAGAGAAGTTTTTCCACCTTCAATTAACCTAGAGAAAAGATCTCTACCTAAGCGGTCTGTTCCTAAAAAGTACTCTCCAGAGGGTGCAACTAAAATTGCATTTTTATGAAGAGAGTATGCATCAACACTAAAGAGATAATTACCAAAAAAAGAGAAAATAAAGATGAAAGAAAGAACAAATAAACTGAATTTTGGCATAAATTTTATCGTTTTATACCCAACAGTGTCTGCATCATCTCATCTATTGTTGTAATCACCTTTGCCGCTGCACCATAAGAGTTTTGGTACTTAATGAGATTAGTCATCTCCTCATCAATATTTACTTTTGACACAGAGTAGTACTCTAGCTCTGTAGAGTTAAATTGTGTACTTACTGTTTCACTTCTTGTAATAGCTGCATTTGTTGCTGTACCTACATATGTAGCGGTAATATCAAACATTCCATATATAGTTGTGTCATAAGTATTATTCCCTACATCAAACTCATAAGACTCAAACTGTTGCTGTACCATACTTAAAGCAACCCCATTATCTCCAGCAGCGGATGAATAACCGGCAGTAAGAGAGGTTGGATCATCAACATACTTCTGATTTAAACGAATATTTGAAGCATTATCACCATCTAGAAAACTTCCGAGACCTAATGCTCCTGCAAAGTTAGTTCCAGATGCATAATCTTCTGTCTCTAAATTATCAGCTATGGCAAATGTATAGCCTTGCGATTCAGCAGTTGGCTGCATACCCAGTTCTAAACGCAGTGTACCATCTTCGGCTTCTTGGTAGTTATAAAAAATATAGTCATCTATATTATTATTTGCATTTCCATCACCATTATCGTCGATATTTTCGAGGATTTGCCCCTCTATAGAGTTTGTTCCAGCATCTCCACTCATAGAAGTTGTACTATCTATATTAATACTTCTTCTTGAGACCTCTTCTCCATCAACATCATAAACAATGATGTCAAAGCTACCTTCATTTACATTAAGATTTGAACTCAATAGAGCATCATCCGCTGCTATTTCCATCTCATGTGATTCCATTTTAGTAGCAGAAGAGGCTGCATAAAGATTATTTGTACTCTCAATAAGTCCTTTTGAAAAAGCATCTAACTGAGTTACAACATTCTGAATAGTACCATCTACAGGTGCACCACTTGTACTATCTATACTTCCACCTCTCAAATCAAGTGTAGCACCAATCTTTCCACCAGTAATACTCTCTTCCATAGGAATAAGTGTTCCATCTTGTCTCTCATAAGAGACTTCATAAAAGCCGGATGGATTATCATTTGTTAAATGAAGTGGGTGGTATGTACCACCATCGACAATATTAAAACCATTTACACTTAAAGTATAACTTCCTGTTCTTGTATTTGCATTTGAGTCAATCTGTGTATTTGAAGAGAGTTGACCTGCATTAACATCTGAACCAATAAGTTTGGAGAGAGAAAGTTCTAAAACATTACGTCTATCACGTAAATCACTTGCATTGTAGACATCCCCTGACTCAGCAGCATCTATGGCTTTATTTACTTCAGCGAGCTCTTTTGCTAAATCATTTACTTCATTAATATTGGTTGCCAGTTGATCATTAAGTTGTGACTGAAGAGAGAGTACTTGGTTTTGTGTCTCTGTAATATGAGAAGTCAATGTCTCTGTCTGCTTAGCTAGTGCTACTTTAATTGCATCATTATCTGGATTATCTGCAAAAGTTTGCCACATATTGTAGTACTCTGCAAGGTCAGACTTTATACCGACACCATCTATTTCAGGAAAGTAAGTAGAGAGTTCTTCTAAAGTTTGTTGTGTGTAATCAGCATATGCTTTATCTGAAGAGATACCAACATATCTGTCATAAACATAATTGTCAAAAACTCTATCTATATCTTGAATTTCAACACCATTACCCACATTACCAGATCCACTAAAAAGTGGTGTAGCCGCAGACTGTACAACTCTCTGTCTAGTGTAACCTTCTGTCTCAGCATTTGCTATATTTTGTCCAGTAACATTAATCCCAACTTGAGCTGCGTTTAAGCCACTGTAGCCCATATTTAAAGTGTTTAACATGGAAGCCATGACTATACCCTCACTTCAAGAATTGATGGATTTTTAGATGCCACCTTCTCATACCCTTGCATTTCAGTAGGAATAAGTCTTTCCAAAAATTGGTTATATAAATTACTGACTACAAGAACAAGTTTTGCATAATGTTTATTGACATCACGAAGGTTGTTGAGTTCCTCTTTCAATTCAGCGAGTAGCTTATGTTGTTCATCATTAAGTAATTTTGAGAGCTCTGCTTGAGGGTTAGATGTCATTAAACGAGAAATCTCATGATCTATCACAGCTTTTTTGGCTTCAAAGCTTTTTAACTTCTCCTCTTTTAAAGAGAGTCTATCAAACTGTGTGTCATGACGTGCATTTTTTATGTCTTCTATATCTGACTCTGTTATTTTAATAATATCTCGTAAATCGTTTAAAGCATTTTGCAGGTGTTGAGACAACATAATGGGCTCCTCTATGGTTTAATTATTTAAAGTAAAGAATCAGCCATCCTTTCAGATAAAACTTGAAGATTTACTTTATACTCTCCAGAATCTATAGACTCTTTGAGTTTCTCTATTTTACTTACATCCCCACTGGTTGTAAGGGTCGCATTTGGTTTTGGTTCTTTGGATTCGTTAAGTTTATTTGGATAAACATTCCGAATAACCGATGTATTAGTTTGTGAAATCATAATTTTTCCTTTATGCTTCTACATCGTCAATTTTCCTATTTTCTTTAGCTTTTTTGACTCAAATAATCATAAAGCATCTGTGAAAATCCAAACCCTCCAGCACTCGCTTTGGAGAGTTCATCTCTATACATCGATTTATAAATCTTATCGCCTGGATCATTCTGAGTTGCAAACATATCATTGTCATTTTTTGCAGCATTATCCATAAGCATTTTAATAATGACAGATTCAAAAGCATCTGTCTGTTCTCGCAGTGCTGCATCTTCTGCTTTTTCATCAATTTTTGGCACGGTATGCTGCTGTGCAATCATGCCTACATTTGTATCTATTGTATTGAAACCGTAACTCATTATAGTACCTTTAAATCTGCTGCTATACTTCCAGCACTTTTCATAGCTTCGAGTATAGATATAATATCTTTAGGAGTTGCTCCTAACTTCTGCAGTGAACGAACTAAGTTCGCGACAGTAGTCGTTCCCTCTTTTGTATAAAGTTCATTCTCATTTAAACCAATGACCAAGTTTTTATCGACAGCCATACTTCCTTCTGGATTGGAAAGATTTGCTTGTTCTACTATTTTAATAGTAATATCACCATGTGTTAAAATAATTGGTTTTAACTCTATATTTACTCCAGCAACAATAGTTCCTGTTCTCTCATTAATAACAATTCTATTTTTAGGCTGGTAATTCATGTCTATATCTTGTACCTCAGCTAGAAACTCTACCATAGAACGATTTTTTGGACACTTTAGTTTTACACTACGGGAATCTGTAGCAACTGCTACTTGTGTATTGTAAAAAGAGTTTATAGATTTTTGTACTGCTACTGCATTTTTAAAATCTGCATCTTTTAATGAGAGTGTCGCATACTGCTGATGAAAAAGGTCAATATTGATTTCACGTTCAATAAAACCACCTTCATACACAGTTCCAGTTGTTGGATGAGACTCACTTCCTGCACCACGAGAGTTTCTACCTCCAATACTAATAGAGCCTTGTGCAAGTGCATAAATTTTTCCATCGACCCCTTTTAGAGGAGTCATTAAGAGTGTTCCACCCTCTAAAGATTTTGCATCACCAATAGAAGAGACAACAACATCAAACTTATCACCCTGTCTTGCAAAAGGCTTCATTGTTGCTGTTACAACAACAGCAGCAACATTTTTAGACTTAATGTCTATAGGTCGCATGTCAATGTTCATAGCTTTGAGCATATTTGAAATAGATTGAAGAGTAAATTTTGAAGTTGTTCCATCACCGGTTTTTTTAAGACCAACAACAAGAGAGTAACCTATAATCTGATTCTCTCGAACACCAACAATGTTAGATACATCATCGATTTTTGTTGCTTGTAGTGCTGATATAAAAAGTATAAATAGTAAAATTAGTTTCATCTGTTATTCCTCGAATTACTCGAAAAATAGCAAATTTCATTCCAATTTTACACTTCTTGAAAATAGGTCAGTGTCGTATTCCCAAATTTTTTAGTTTTTATCTTACTAAACGCACCAAGTGTAGGTGCAATTTCTAATCCTGTCATATGTTCAATTATAATCATTTTCACATTTTCTACAGGTAGAGAGGCTATAAGTTGCATAGTTTTGTCATAAATATCTTCCATACCTTCACGAATACTAAAAGGTGGGTCAACATAAAAGTAAGCATCTTCATTCGCTTTTTGTAATACACTGACAACCTCTTTAATGTTGCTAAAGCTATCTCCACCATAAACGCGACACTGTGCAGGACTTGTCTGCGCAATATTTTGCTTCAAAACCTTTAAGGCATCACGATCTTTTTCCATAAAGTAAATCTGTTTAGCACCTCTACTGAGAGCCTCTAAACCTATGGAACCACTTCCTGAGAAAACTTCTACAAAATTCGCATCTACTATATCGAACTGTAATGTATTAAAAAAAGACTCTAGTACAATTGACTTAGAGCTTCTTGTTGTTGTTTTACTAGGGAGCTTTAGTACTTTCCCTTTATACTTTCCACTTAGAATTTTTTTGGTAAATTTTTGTTGATTATTTTTCATAAAATGCTTTTACTGCCCGTATAATATTTGCTTGGTACTCTTGTGTAAGAGACTCTATGCGTTTTTCTAAAATAGTAAAGTCCATATTTTCTGCTACAGATGATAGACTCTCTTCAGCCTCTAACTCACTACTCTGCTGAGAGATGTTTAAACTCTCATACCTTTTTTCAAGGGCTAAAATAAGCTGTGCTTTTGAAAAAGGTTTCATTAAATCAGCCTCAGAATCTGTACCAATGTAAAAGTACCGATCATCTTCTCTATTTTTTCTATCGCTTACAACAATGTTTGCTCTACTCTGTAGAGTAATATATTTTTCTAAAAAAAGTTCTAAAGACTTTTGTAGAAGTGGTGAGTGACACTCAACTGCAATTTTCATAAATAGACTATCCTTCTAAATAATAATTTAAACTATATTTTGTATCTTCATCAATATCTTTCGCGTTTAAGAGTAACCACTCTATATAAGCACGATCATTCATACATATTTCTTCGATATAACTTCCCTTATATTTTCCAAAAGAGAACTTCTCTAAAAGAACCTCTTTAAAACTTAACTCCTGCATCACGTCAAGAGATTTCATTTCTAAGAGTAAGTTATAAAGAGCTTGTACGACAAAAACATCATGAAGTGCTTTTGTCGTACATAAAGCATCTTTAATACCATATTTTTGAACAAAGGCTTCCTCTTTTTTATAAAGTCTCAACTCATACTTTAAAACATTTAAGGAGAAGCTTTCACACTCTTGCATAAGGTGTTTAGAGACTCTATTTGTATCTACAACACCTCCTAACCACGAGAGACCTCCTCCTCGTAATTTTTCTAAAACAAAAGGAATGTTATGAGCAACGAGTGTTGTCTCAATCCTATTATTTTGTTTTAAAAAGGCATATATCTCTGTCTCTTGAAAACATGGAGCATCCAAAATATCCTCTTTCGTAATATGATGAATAGCGGATGCCTCTGCCGTAATCTTCTTCCCCTCATTGACAAGTTCATACATAAAAGTCTCTTCACATACAGTGGCTAAAGAGCAGATTCTATCCTCTGACTCTAGACCTGTTGTCTCCACATCTAAAAAAATCAACATTTTCGAATCCTTACCTGTTTACATTTAGCACTGAGTATAATAAAAGAGAAGTACCCAGCTACTAAAATAGCTCCACAGAGAGTATAAATACTAAACCATGCAAAACTCATCCCTTGCATAAAAAGTATGTTTATTGCAAGGAGTAAAACCATTTGTGCTCCTACTAACCAAATTAAGAGCATAAGCCATTTTCTCCAAACCTTTATGAGATTTCCATAGCCAATAACTTCTACTACACTCTGAGTCGTTGACTTACTACAACTTAAAAGTTCAACTCTATACCCATTATAGCAACGGTTGAAAATATACTTTATACTTCCAAAGAGAGCTAAAAGAAGTGCTAAGGTAAAAGAGACCATAAACCAAAAATGAAATATTTTCCAGAGTGCCTCTACAACTGCTGCATCTAAAAGCTTACTTCCCTCTTTTACATACAAATAGAGTGTAATAAACGAAGAAAATAGTGTTGCTAAAAGAAGTGTTGTTACACTTAAACGCAGCGCCCACTGCAACCATAAATAAAAATAAAATTTTGCCATACTACTGAGAAAAACTCTCTAACATATCGTTGTAGTGCTCAAGAGTCATAAAACTTTTTTCAAATCTATAACGAATAATAAACTCTACAACTTTGTCCTTTAAAGAGACATCGACACTCTCAGCCCGACCATAGTAAGCTAAAGAGATATTTTTACTTTTTATATGTGCACTTTTGTCATAACTAATAGCAAGAACTTGTAAGTACTTTCCACTTTTTACCTCACCTAAATTCTCTTCTAAAAGAGAGGCTCCAGAGAGGTTAATAGCTTTAAATAAAAAGAGTTCTTCAAAATTCTCTACTTTTTTATTAATTCCTGTCTCTACATACAAATCTTTCAATCGACTCATATTAGTTTTTCGTGCTAATTCATAACTTGAAATTTTATTTGTTAAGTTTTTAAGTCTATCTAGGGCTGAACTCATCGTTAATCCTTATTAATATAATAGTATATCAAAAATAAAATAAAAAATGAGATATAATGTCACAATTAAATAACAACTAAAGAGACCTATGGATTACTTAAAAACACAGAGTGTTACATCACTCAATGGTACAATAAATATTTCTGGTGCGAAAAATGCATCTCTTCCCCTTATTGCAATGACTATTCTTTCGCAAAGAGAGGTAAAAATATCTAATCTTCCAGATGTTGTAGATATTCGTACACTCCTAAAACTACTTACTAACCTTGGTGCAGAAGTACATTTTGAAGATAAATTTGTTGTTGTGAACACAAAAGTCCTTCACGAGACAAAAGCAACGTATGACATTGTCAAAACAATGCGGGCATCTATTTTAGTCCTTGGACCTATTCTCGCTCGTTTTGGTCACTGTGAAGTCTCTCTTCCAGGTGGATGTGCTATTGGTCAAAGACCTATTGACTTACACCTCAAAGCTTTAGAGCAGATGGGTGCTAAGATCGAGATACGAGCGGGTTACATCGAAGCAACTGCACCAGATGGACTCAAAGGGTGTAATATTATTTTCGATAAAATCACCGTGACAGGAACTGCGAACATCATTATGGCAGCGGCATTAGCAAAAGGAAGTACTACTATTACAAATGCAGCACGAGAGCCTGAAGTTGTGCAACTCTGTGAAGTACTTCAAGAGAGTGGTGTATCTATTGAGGGTATTGGAACAGCAATTTTAACTATTGAAGGGACAGATGGTCAGCTTATTGATATTAAAGATTTTTCAATTATTCCCGACAGAATAGAAGCAGGAACATACCTCTGTGCAGGTGCTATTACAAAATCTGAAATAACTCTTACAAATGTTGAACCAAAACATTTAGGAGCTGTACTCTCTAAACTAGAGGAGATGGGTAATAGTTTTACAATTACAGATGAAACTATTACTATTCACCCAGCAGAAAAAATAAAACCTGTCAAAATTGTCACTCAAGAGTATCCTGCCTTTCCTACAGATATGCAAGCACAGTTCTTAGCTTTAGCTACACAAGCAGATGGTGTTTCCATTATAGAAGAAAAACTTTTTGAAAACCGTTTTATGCATGTTAGTGAACTACAACGTATGGGTGCAGACATAACACTCAATGGTCATACAGCAACAGTTAATGGAAAAACAGATTTAAGTGGGACAGATGTTATGGCTACAGACTTAAGAGCCTCTTCAGCACTTGTTCTTGCAGCATTAGTTGCAGAGGGTGAAACAAACATTCACCGTATTTATCATCTAGATAGAGGATATGACTCACTTGAGAAAAAACTCGAAGGTGTCGGTGCAAAAATAGAGAGACTTAAAGAGTAGTCCCTCTACTTCTCTTCAAAAATAATCATCTCATATATAGAACGAGTTGTGACAAGAGCTTTATCTGGTGCAACTGAATGAGAGTTGTTCTTCGCTTTTTGTACTTCATGACGAAGCTCAGCTATCTCTTTTTCCATTGCATCAACATTATCTTTAAGTCGTAAAATAATGTCTACACCAGCAAGATTTACCCCTAACTCTCTTGTTAAACGTAAAATAAGTTTTATTTTATCTATATCTCTTTGAGAATATAGTCTTATACGTCCATTTGAGCGTGATGGACAGATGAGATTCTCTCTCTCATACTGTCGTAACGTTTGTGGATGAATATCTAAAATTTTTGAAACAATAGAAATCAAATAAACGGGTTCATCATAATTATGCATCATAATCTATACCTCCTTTGGAAGTTTCTCTTTCATCATTTCTACTAAAGATGGGTCTAAATCTTCAATTTTTGGAAGAACAATATTCGCTTTTAGGTAGAGATTACCACGAGTTTTTGTTTTTCTATTCATTGCACCCATACCTTTTACTCTAAAACGTTGACCATTTTTCGTGCCAGCCGGAACTTTTAGTTTTATCTCTTTTTCTAATGTTTCAATAGCAACTTTGTCACCAAAGAGTGCAGTATGTAAAGAGATGTCAAAACTTTTTACAAGGTCATCTCCCTCAAGTTCATACTCAGGACTTGATGCTACTGTGATTTTTAAGAAAAGGTCACCTACTCTTCCACCTTGAGCATGTCCTTTTCCTTTAACACGCATTTTCTCACCACTCTTAATTCCTGCAGGAATTTTTACATCAAAACGGTCTCCATTGATTGCAATTGAGTGAGAACCACCTAAAATAGAGACTATAAATGGAATAGTTACACTTGTCTCAATGTCCAAGTTTGGCTCTTGTTGGAAGCCACCGCCTCCACCAAAGCCACCACCAAATGGGTTACCACCACCAGCGCTACCGCCAAAGCCTCCACCGAAGCCTCCTCCACCGCCAAACATTTGACGCAGGATTTCATCTAAATCTACATTTCCACCTTGTGCTTGTGAGAAGTCATGGAAATTTTGACCACCAAACATTGCATCACCATGCATGTCATACTGCTCTTTTTTCTCTTTGTCACTTAAAATTTCATAAGCAGCATTAATCTCTTTAAATTTCTCTTCTGCAGATGCTTCTTTATTTACATCTGGGTGATATTTTCTCGCTAATTTTCTATATGCTTTTTTAATTTCTGCTTCTGTTGCGTTTTCGCTAACTTCTAATGTTTCGTATAATGATTTTGCCATATCTAACTCCTAAAATAACTCTAAAATTATTAATATTATTTAATTAGTGGAATTATATCATAAGAGTTGAGTCTATGTCAATCAAGTTTAAAGAATTAAAGAGTTGTTGTAACGCTGTGCCATTGAAGTTGGGTATCCTCTCTCCGCACATAAGGCCTCTGCATAGCTTGTAACATCCTCTTCTCGTAAGTAATTCATCACTCGTTTTTTATACAAATTTTTCTCTATAAAATTAAGTTCAATAAGTTTGAGTGTCACAGCATCAGCTACACTGAGTACAGATGAAGCTTTCACAATCTCACAACGTGCATAATTTTTCCCTTCAAAGGAGACATTTGCTGCACGAAGTGTTGCATCACCTCCAGGAATTTGCTGTGCACCATAAAGTGGTTTTGCTGCTACTTTTGCATCACAAAAATTGGGTATGAATTTACATAAGTGTTCTATGGCCAACTTACTACGTTTCTCCACATCTTGTTGACACCAACCCTTATAGATTTTATTAAGATACTTTTGACTAAGCTGTGGTTGTGCACTCTCTTTATGACTCTTTACCAAACCATCTTCAAAGAGTGTAATCTCTTCTGTCATTCCATGTAACTGAAAATAGCCATCAGGGTAAGGTGTAAACTGTGCCATCCCTTGTGGGGTACCTCGCTCACCATAAAAAATAAGCTCTGGCCAGATGGCATCACTCTTCCATTTTGTTACATAAGCTGCCTTAAACTCAACAAAACGTTCTCTATAAAAACCAAGCATATCATCAATCTCTCCACTTTTAAACCCTGCTGCGTTTATGAGAAAGTCAACTCTTTTACTCTTCCTTGGTTCATCTGCCATTTTATACTCAAGTAAAAAGCCCTCTCCCTCTTTTGTAACATGACTTACATATGTGTTGAGAAGTAATTTTGCATCTGTATTTTGTAAAGAGAGTGATGTGGTTGCAGCAAGACGAAAAATATTGAGCCCATACTCCTGCACCATAATAAGTGGAAATTTTACTTTAGAGAGATCTACTGTTTTGACAACAGGAATCATCCACTCATCAAAACTAATCGGACGAGTAAGTGGTTCTCTTTTTTGAAGTTCTTCTAGTTGCTCTTTTGAATAGAGCTTATAGTACTCATCTGGTGAACCTAAAACTCTATTTTTATTATCTTCTTCTATGAGCTTCGCATACTCATTTTTTAATCTCTCTAAACGAGCATATAAATCTTGAGGCTCTCCACTGTCTTCAACAGGAACCGCGATTACAGTCGGTCTAAAGTCAACAGCACATGGGTAGAGTTGAATTAACTCTATGGACTCTTTAAGAAGTGTAATACACTGTTCATCAGAAATCTCTCTATAGAGATTCCCACCAGCATGAAGATGACAAATAGGTGGTCCATCAACAAGACTCTTTTTTTTCTCAAAAAGTGTAACACTTAAACCTAGTTTACTCAAATAGAGAGCCAAGGATGCACCCGCTATTCCCCCACCAATAATTGCTATCTCTTTTTTCATGAACTACTCTACTAAATCTAATATTTCTACAAACTCATCTACGACCATTGAAGGTTTATAACTTGCAATATCTTCACCATAGTTATACCCATAACTTACAGCTATGCTCTCCATACCTGCAGCTTGAGCTGCTAAAATATCGTTTTTTGAGTCACCAATCATAAGAGTATTTTTCACATCTATATGAAACTTATTACAGAGATGTAAAAGTGGTGTAGGAGAGGGTTTTTTTTCCGCTAAAGAGTCTCCTCCTAGTACAAAAGAGAAGAGTTCTGCTAAACCTAAAGTGTCTAAAATAGGGGCTACAAAATCGAAGGGCTTATTCGTGACAATAGTAAGCCTATGACCATCTTTATGAAGCTTATGGAGTGTCTCCATCACACCAGGGTAAGGCATAGTCTTCACACAAAGGTTGTTTTTATAGTGCTCTAAAAATATAGACAATGCTTTGTCAAATAAAGTCTTGTCTATATCTTCTTTCACTTTTGTAGAGCCACTCAAGGCACGTTTCACTAGAGTTTGGGCACCATTTCCTACCCATGTGTGAATTAAAGCCTCAGAGAAAGGTTTTTCACCTATCTCTTGGAGCATAAAGTTTACAGAGCGTGCTAAATCTTGTGCACTATCTATAAGAGTCCCATCTAAATCAAATATGAGTAACTCTTTACCTGTAAACTTCATATCTAAAATCCTTAGTGTAAAAAGTGACGAACTTCTGAGAAGTAAAGACTCATACCAAACTCATTAGCCGCTTCAATAATCTCTTCATCACGGATGCTTCCACCAGGCTCGATAACATTTTTTACACCAGCTTCAGCTGCTGCATCAATAGAGTCACGGAATGGGAAGAATGCTTCAGATGCAAGTGCTGCACCTCTTACATCAAGTCCCATATCTTTCGCTTTTTTCAGAGCACACTGTGCAGCATCCACACGAGAAGTCATACCCATACCAACAGCTACCATCGCTGCATTTTTTACATAAACAACACAGTTAGATTTTGTAAGAGATGCTACTTTGTAAGCGATCTCTAAATCTTTCATCTCTTCTGGAGTTGCTGCATTTTTACTTACAAGCTTCGCATTTTTCACTTCATCTTTACCCACAACATCAGCATCTTGGAAAACAAATCCGCCATCGATGTGTTTGAAATCTTTTTTGTCATTTGCAAGAACTAATTTGTCTGCACCCATTTCAAAAAGTTTTATACGTTTTTTCTTAGCAAAAACTTCTTGAGCCTCAGGAGTGATACGACCAGCGATAACTACCTCTAAGAAAATCTCATTCATCTTCTCTGCGAGTTCTTTATTGACTACACCATTTACAGCCACAACACCACCAAATGCAGAGACAGGGTCACATTTAAGTGCTTCTGTATAAGCTTCAAGAAGTGTATCTTTAATGGCAAAACCACAAGGGTTACCATGTTTAGAGATACATACAGCATTGTCATCACCAAAACCAGCAGCAATTTTCACTGCACCATTAAGGTCATTTAAATTGTTAAAACTTGCTTCACCTTTGAGTGTTTTAAAGTTGTTTGAGAAGTGTTTGTCAAACTCGTAGAGTGCACCTTTTTGGTGTGGGTTCTCGCCGTAACGAGTATCCATTACTTTGTTTCCAACAACAAATTGTTTCTCACCAAAACCATCGTTAAAACGCTCATTCATATAGTTTGCTATCATAGAATCATAAGCAGCAGTATGCTCATAAGCTTTTATCATGTAACCACGACGGAACTCTTTTGTGTTTTTCTCATTCTCAATTGCATCGATAACTTCATCGTAATCTGCAACATTTGTAACGATAATAACCGCATCAAAGTTTTTCGCAGCAGAACGAACCATAGCTGGTCCACCAATATCAATGTTCTCAATAATATCATCAAAATCTTCAGTACGCTCAATTGTCTCTTTAAATGGGTAAAGATTTACACATACTAAATCAATAGACTCAACACCTAGCTCTTTAGCTTGGTCAAGATGAGACTGCTTGTCACGACGGTGTAAAATTCCACCATGAACATAAGGGTTAAGAGTTTTTACACGCCCCTCAAAACACTCAGGAAACTTTGTCACTTCATCAATTTCAATAGCGTCTATGCCAGCTTCTACTAACTTTTTATATGTTCCACCAGTTGAGATAATCTCATAACCGTTTTTTACTAAAGATGTACAAAACTCAACTATGCCTGCTTTATCACTAACACTTACTAATGCTCTTTTTGCCAAAATATTTCCTTTAAGAGAGGTTTTCAAAAATTTATGGAATTTTATCTAAATAGAGATTAGATGATGGTAAAATATTAGCATTAACCTCAAAGGAATTTTATGCAAAACATTGCAATTCTCTGCTCTGGTGGAGATGTCTCTGGAATGAATCCAGCGTTAAAACAGTTTGTTGAGTATGCTCTTGAAAAGAGACTCAAACCATACTTTATTTATGATGGCTATGAAGGGCTTATTGACAATAACATCAAAGAAGCTAGTTATTGTGATGTAGCAGGGATTATTACAAGAGGTGGTACAAAAATAGGGAGTGCAAGAAGTGAACGTTTTATGCAAGCATCTTTTAGGAAAATTGCAAAACAAAACTTAGATAAACTCAACATTACTATGCTTATAGTCTTAGGTGGTGATGGTTCTTTTCGTGGACTCCATACCTTTTACAAGGAGCATGGAGTTCACTTTTGCGGTATTCCATCTACAATAGACAATGACATACATGGAACAGACTACTCCTTGGGCGTCGACACAGCACTCAATATGATTAAGACCTCTATTGATGCTATTCGAGATACTGCTAGTTCCTTTAAACGTGCTTTTGTTGTTGAGACTATGGGAAGAGACTGTGGATACTTAGCACTTGTTACACACATTACTTCAGGTTCTGAACTCTGTCTTATTCCTGAAAAAGAGTATGATTTAAAAAGTTACGAAGAGAAATTTCTCCATGAAATGAAAAATGGTAGACGTTATTTTATTGCTATTGTTTCAGAAGGGATTGCACAAAGTTCACAAGAGGTAGCTAACTGGTTTGAAGAAAAAATTGGTATAGAGTCTCGCGTCTCAACTCTGGGACATATCCAACGCGGTGGAAATCCAACTGTTAAAGATAGAGTCATGGCATATAAGTTTATAGTTCATGCTATAAATCAGCTCTTAAATGGTTCGCAAGAGAGTATAGTCTGTTATGATAAATTTGGATTTAATTTTAAAAGTATTGAAGAGGTAACAGGAAAGAAAAAAGTACTCGATGAGGAGTTACTCTCCTACTTAAAGTAGGAGAGTTTAGCTAAGTGATTAAAAATCACCTTGTGCTGCACGTTCTGGAATCTCAGTCATAGATTTTTGAACTAATGATGCTAACTCAAGCATTTGAGGGTCAAGTGGTGCTCCACCATGAATAGCAAGTTCTAAATCCATAGTAACTAAGTAACGTTTTCCATTTCCGTACTCAACTAACATAATTCTACATGGCATAAAACCACCAAAGAAACGTGAGTGATTTAAAAATACTTTTGCAATATGTAAAGAACAGAGAGAGAAAATTCTTGCATGTTTTACTTCATCTGGTGCTGCATCGTCTTTTGTATACATTTTAATGTCACCAGTAATACGCATATTATACTCTTCAGCAAGTGCATGAATAGACTCTGCTGCATCTTCATTTGTTACATCTTCTTCAATCTCATACTCAATCATCATCGCGTTTGCTGGATCACCTGTCTCAAGAACTTTTTCAAACATAGCCATATATGCAGGAAGTGCTCCCTTATCTAAGCCTTGAACAGCGCTCATCATTCCACCGAACTTTACAAAAGCTACAATCATTGCAGCGACAACAATAGCACCAACGAGTGCAAGTATATTTTTAATCATCTATCTTTTCCTTATTTTAAATTTAAATGTCTCTTTCAACTACACGTTTAAATGTATTGAAATAGTTATCTTGAAGCTCTTCTAAGCTCATAGTCACATCATTAACAGTAATTTTATCACCACCAACAGTTCCTATTTTTTCACAACTTAAACCATTTAAGCTTGCTTCAAATGCAGCAGCATTTTCTGGTTTAACTTCTATTATTGCACGGCTCATTGACTCTGCAAAAATATCTCTCTCATCTTCTACTTTCATAGTAACATCACAGCCTAAACCTGATGTAGCTACCATCTTAGCAAGTGCAATTGCTACACCACCAGAAGATGCATCTTTTGCACACTCAAGAAGATGTTTTTTATTACCTTCAATTACTAACTCCCAAAGAGCAAGCTCTTTTTTGTAGTCAATCTCTGGCATAACACCTGCAACAGTTCCACAGATTTCTTTCATATAAAGAGAACCACCAAATTCAGACTTGCTTTCACCAACTAAGTAGAGAATGTTTCCTTCTGCTTGGAATGAAGACATTAGTACATTGTTCTGGTCATCATTTACACCAACAGTAGCAATAGAAGGTGTTGGGAATACAGAAACACCATTTGTTTCATTGTAGAGTGAAACATTACCACCAATAACAGGAGTAGTTAATTCTGCACAAGCTTCTTTAATACCTTCACACCCTTGACCAAACTGCCACATAACCTCTGGATTTTCAGGATTACCATAGTTTAAACAGTCTGTTATCGCTAATGGACGTGCACCACTCATTGCAACATTTCTACCAGCTTCAATAACTGCCGCAGCACCACCAGCTTTAGGGTCAATGTAGCAGTAACGAACATTACAGTCCGCACTCATAGCAAGTGCTTTTCCATTCTCTTTTACACGAATTACAGAAGCGTCTAACATACCACCTTTCTTAATTGTGTTTGTCTGTACCATTGAGTCATACTGAGTATATATCCACGATTTGTCTACAACTTCCATAGATTTTGTTAATGTCTCAAATGCCTCTTGATTAGAAACAGTTGGGAAATCATTAATTGTAATATCTTTAATAAGATCTAAATATGGTGGCTTACTCATTGGACGGTTTAGTTCCGGTGCTTCTTCAGAAACTGGGTCAACTGGAACCTCAGCACATTTCTCACCGTGCCAGAAAAGTTCCATGTTACCCGTAGCAGTTACTTCACCAACAACAGCAGCATCTAAATCCCATTTTTCAAAAATGTCAATAATTGCTTGTTCTGAACCTTTTTTAGCACATAAAAGCATACGCTCTTGAGACTCTGAAAGCATGAAATCATAAGGAGTCATATTTTCCTCACGAGCAGGAATTTTATCAAGGTGCATAATCATACCACTTCCTGAACGTCCAGCCATCTCAAAAGATGAAGATGTAAGACCAGCTGCACCCATATCTTGAATACCAATTACATGGTCAGTTTTGAAAAGTTCCATACAAGCTTCTAAAAGAAGTTTTTCAGTAAATGGATCACCAACTTGAACAGTAGGACGAAGTGATTTTGACTCCTCTGTAAATGAATCAGAACTCATTACAGCTCCACCAAGACCATCACGACCTGTTTTTGCACCAACATACATTACAGGATTTCCAACACCTTCAGCTACACCTAGAAAAATCTCATCAGATTTTGCAATACCAAGGTTAAATGCATTTACAAGGATGTTTCCATTGTAGCACTCATCGAAGCTTACTTCTCCACCAATAGTAGGTACACCCATACAGTTACCGTAACCACCGATTCCTTCTGTTACCCCACGAACAAGATAACGTTGATGTTTTGAGATATCATCATCATTAAGAATATTACCAAAACGTAGTGCATTCAATGAAGCTACAGGACGAGCACCCATAGTAAAGACATCACGCATAATTCCACCAACACCAGTAGCTGCACCTTGATAAGGTTCAATAAATGATGGGTGATTATGGGACTCCATTTTAAATACAGCTGCATAACCATCACCAATGTCGATAACACCTGCATTCTCACCTGGACCTTGAATAACCCAAGGAGCTTTCGTAGGAAAGCCTTTTAAGTGTACTTTTGATGATTTGTAAGAACAGTGTTCACTCCACATAGCAGAGAAAACGCCAAGCTCCACTAAGTTTGGCTCACGTCCTAAAATTTCTTTAATATGTGTATAGTCTGCTTGACTTAACTTATGATTTGCTAATTGCTCTTCAATGTTTTCTAGTTGTTGGCTCACAATGGAATCCTGAAAATTGGTTTTTAAAAATGGATTATATCTAAATGTGGGTAAAATTTGTTTTAATCCAGAAATTATTTAAACTCTTTGTCCTCAAAATTGTCATATATCCACTCTGCTACAGCCTGAAGTTCCTCTTCACTTAAATGTTTTTGTGTTGGCATAACATCAAATCTGCGTACAGCAGACTCATTACACATATAGTAATCAAACGATGGATTTTTTAAGTACTCTTTTATGAAAGAGATAACAGCAAAACGATGGATTTCCTCTTCATTCTCATTTTTTGCATTAATTTGAATAGTATTTCTTAATCTACTAGATATTTCTACCATTGGTGGTGCTTTAACCGTCTTAATTTGTTTCATAAAATCTGCTTGAGAAATCATACCAATATGGCAAGCTGTACAGTTCTCTTGAAACACTTTTTCTCCCTCTACTCCAAATAGTGCAGTTGCTAATGCGAGTGCTAAAGTGATTTTTTTCATTTTAAATCCTTATTATTTTTTCTAATAGATAATTTTATACTCTTTATGTTAAGTAAATGTTAACTCTAACAAGTAACATAGATTCTACAGATTTCAACTCCTTTCTACACAAATTACATGCTATACTTCTAATATAAATATATTGCTTAGGTTGATAAAATGAAATTTCTAACTCTGTTTTTTCTACTATTTATCTCTTTAAATGCGGATGAGTCTTCCGTTGTCACTTTAGCAAAATCTCTCCATCTCTCAGCCGGTTCTAAAGCAATTATTCAATGGGAAAGAATCTTTACTTCAGAGAGAAAAATGAAACGCTATAAACTTGACAAACTTAAGCCAAAAGAGCGAGAAGCACTCAAAGCATACCTTATAAAACATGCTATAGATTCAGACCAACCAACAATTGCAGGAGTATAAATTGAGTAACTACATCATACCCACTCTTTTATGTGCAGCCATCACCCTTCAAGCGACGACCTCACAAGAAAAAAGTATAGAGACACTCCTACAAGAGGTCACACTTTTAAAAGAGAAAATTGCTTCTCTACAACAGACACAAAATAAAAACAGTGAAGCCATCGATGAACTTTTTGACACTACAGACGATGTAGAGGCAAATATGCTCAAGGACAAAATCAAGTTCGGTCTTGATTTTAAAACATATCTAGATAATTTTTCTAAAACTTATGCCGATGGACAGAGCATAAAGAGTTCTAATATCTGGAGTAATAAGCTCATGCTTAATATGAAAGCAGACATTACAAAAAATATGAACTTTTACGGTCGCTTGTCTATGTACAAGTACTGGGGTAGTAGTACCATTCATCCCTATACTTACTATGACAATATGCAAGGAAGAGTACCCGCAGGAAGTAGCCTCTATGTCGAGAGAGCCTATATAAATTGGTTTTTCAACACTAACTCCTCACTTCCCATGGCACTCACCATTGGTAGACAACCGAGTTCAGATGGACCAAGTAACCAGTTTAAAGACAATACTGTTAGAAAAGGAACCTACTCAGCACTTCTTTATGATGGTGCCGCAGATGGTTTAGTCTTTACAGCCAACCTCTCTCAACTTCTTCACACACCTCAAACATTTTTGAGAGTTGGGTACTCTAAAGGTTTTGGCTACTCTGAGACATCAAACAATGTAGGTAATGCTTTTGTAGGTGCCTCAAATAACGATATAGAGGATACAAATGTTCTTGGTATTTTTTTAGATACACCATTTTTTGGTATAGACAACTCTCTTGTACAACTTAGTTACTCTAAAATGCTTGACATTGTTGCAAACCCTCTTGAGAACAATAGTAGTAGTAACACTAATATAGGTACACTAGATCTTTATGGTGCAATGTTAGAAGCTACAAACTTTAAAAATACAAACTTAGATTTTTTCCTACAACTTGGATACAGTGTTGCTCATCCAAATGGAAACAGCTACTTAAATTATGGTGGTTTACTAAATAGCAATGGGGAAACTTCTAACAAAGAGGGATACTCTCTTTGGATAGGTGAGCGTTATGGGTTTGGTGAACAACAGCATTTTAAAATTGGCCTAGAGTACAACCATGGAAGCCAAAACTGGATTAACTTAACACAGGGTTCTTTTGATGTTTATAACAAACTTTCCACAAGAGGTGATGCCTATGAAACATACTTTATGTATGTTATTAACAGGTACTCAAACATACGTTTAGGCTATATTTACATAGACTATGACTACTCTGGTAGTGGTTGGTTTGTAGGAGAGAGTCAAAAAATTGAGTCAAGTATGCAAAATGCAGGAGCAAATGTTAGCTCACTTGAGTCTCTCTACCTAAAAATGAGTCTACACTTTTAAGCCATGCAGACATTTCTAAACAATACCAAACTTCTTGTTAAACTCAATATTACTACAGCTATTTCTGCCTTTACAATATTTGTAGCAACTGTGATGTTTTTTGTTACTACAAATATTATTTTTGACATTATTGACAAAAATAATCAATCTAAAAACAATACGCAAGATGCCTCCAATGCAATTAACAGAATTTTACATCAGATAGACTACATTACCATTAATAATGCTATAAACCCTAAAGAGGAATACCAAACGCAGAGTAGACATCTCTACGAACTACTTATGAAAAATCTTATTTCAGTTCAGACAAGTGAGTACCTCAACAAAGATGCAGAAGCAAAAAAAATAATTCAAAACATTAAGACCCGTCTTCAAGGCTACAAAATCATTGCACAGTCCCTTCATTCAGAGGTTCAAGAGGATAGTACAGATGCTCTTTATGCTATTATGGCACTCTCAGCCGCTAGTCAGAAAATACTTAAAGAGCTTGAGATGCTGAACCATAAAATAGATACTGTTTCGCAAAAAAACATAGAGTCTCTCAACCGAAATATTTTCTATATTAAAACATTTTCCCTTGTGAGTGTTACACTTTTATTTCTTTTCTTAATCTATACAAATAGACTTATTCTTCTCTCTATTTTACAAAGAGTTGAGAAGCTTAAAGAAGAGATTTTATCTTTCTTTGATCTTCTTTCCAAAAAGAGAGAGAGTATTGTCCATATTACCCATGATGGTAAAGATGAGATTGCCGACATTGCAAAAATAATTGACAATAATATGTATATAGCAGAGGAAATCATAAAAAGGGAACGAGAAGAAGCTAAAATAATTGAACAAAAAGTACAAGAAGCGACTTTTGAAATCCGTGAACTAAACAAAGAGATAGAAGCTACACAAAGAGAGATTGTTTTCACAATGGGAACTATTGCTGAAGAGCGCTCTAAAGAGACTGGCAAGCATGTTCACCGTGTTGCAGAGTACTCTCTCATTCTTGCAAGACTTTACGGACTCTCTTTAGAGGAGTCTCTCCTTATAAAAGATGCCTCACCCATGCATGATATTGGAAAAATCGCCATTCCTGATGCTGTTCTTAACAAACCTGGAAAATTTACAGATGAAGAGTTTGAAATTATGAAAGCACATGCAGAAATGGGCTATAAGATGCTGAAACATTCAGACCGTTCTATTTTAAAAGCTGCATCTATTTTAGCGTATGAACATCATGAGAGATGGGATGGTAAAGGGTACCCACGAGGCTTGAAAGGCGAAGAGATTCATATATATGGTCGTATCACAGCTGTTGCAGATGTTTTTGATGCGCTAGGAAGTAAAAGAGTCTACAAAGAAGCATGGCCACTGAAAAAAATTCTTTGTTTCTTTGAAGAGGAGAAAGGAAAACAGTTTGACCCACAATTAACAGAACTCTTTTTAGACAATATAGAGCACTTTTTAGCAGCTAAAGAGCTTATAGAGAGTAGTGAGGACAATACACTTCTACTCTCAAGATTTATTGAGGATTTTAACAAAGTTCCACCTTACATTAAAAATGAAGATTAATGGAAGGCGAACTCTTCTTTCCCTCGAATGTTTTTCTTTAATGAAAAAATGTTTTTATACTCTATTTTCTCAATCTCATACTCTTTCTCTCCGTGAGGAAGACGAATTTTAAACTCATCTCCCTCCTCTTTTCCAAGCATAGCCTTTGCTAGAGGAGAGTGAATAGAGATAAGACCATTTTCAGGTTCACTCTCTAAAACACCACAAAGTGTATAGACCTCTTCCTCATCTGTGTCCATATTTACTACAGTAACTGTACTTCCAAACGAGACACGTTTATGCTCATGAAGAGAGGGGTCTATAATTTTTGAATTTTGTATCATTTTGTTAAGATAAAAGAGACGTTTATCAATGAAACGCAACTTCTCTTTCGCTGCTTGGTAGTCAGCATTTTCACTTCTGTCACCCAGAGCAGCTGCAACGAGCTTTTCATGCGCAACTTTTGGCTTTTCCTCTTCAAGAAGGTACTTAAACTCCTCCACTAAAAGGTCATAACCCTCAATGCTCATAGGCTCCAAACGGGTCTCCTCTTAATGATGAAATCCTAAAATATAATAGGTCTCTTTATTCTCTAATTTTTTAATTGTTACTTTAAATTTTTCACTAAAATGCTCAATTTTCTCATGTGCCTCTGCTGCTAGTTCTGGGGTTGGAGACTCTACTTTTATTTTAAAATGGTTCTTTGAATTTGACATTGCAACATAAGCATTGTTCACTTTCAAATGATCATGTAAATCCATAATATGTTTCTGGATTTTTTCATACCCTGGTGTATTGTTTTCAATAACCTCTAACTGTTTTAATAAAGCCTCATTAGGTGTGTACCCTAACTGTGTCAACATTGCATCTCTTTGCATTTTTTTCTATCCTTCTTGAAATGTTCTTGGAAAATAATATCAGTTTTTTGTAAATATTCAGTATGAATTTATATCTAAAGACTATAATTATGAAACAAGTAAATATTAAAAGAGGTTTTACAATGACTGAAGAGATACTCAAAAAAATCAAACAACTCCCACCACTTCCAGAATCTGCAATGCAGATAGAAGCAGTTTACCAAAATCCTGACAGTACGTTTAATGATATGGTAAAAATTCTAGAGAAAGATCCCCTTTTAACTGCAGATATTTTAAAAGCGGCAAACTCTCCACTCTATGGTTTTTCCCGTGAAATTAATGCTATTAGCCAAGCTGTAGGACTATTTGGAATGGGAACAGTAAGAGGTTTTGCTCTTGCTTCTATTGTAAAAAAGAGTTTTGCACTTGACCTCTCTCCATATGGTATTAGTAACGAAATGTTCTCTGCTCTTTCTAAAAAACAACACGGTCTTATGACTGCATGGTGTCTTCGTAAAGAGAACAAACTTTTAGGTGTTCTCTCTCCTGCAGCATTTTTAGTTGAAATTGGAAAAGTACTGATCGCGCAACAGGTTCTTACAGACAATAAAGTTGAAGAGTTCCAAAATGCTTTAGAAGAGATTGGAGATGTTGAAGAGGCAGAAAGAGAAATTGTTGGTGTTGACACTCCTGAAGTAAGTGCAACTATCTTTGCTCAATGGAAATTTGAAGAGGGTCTTGTAGATGTTATTCGTAACTGTCAAAACCCTAGTCAAGCAGAAGATGAAGACAGACGTGCTGCACAGATTCTTCATGTGGTACGTGTAGCGGTTCCAATTAATGGAAATATTACAGACGCTAGTGTTGCTGCTGCTAAAGAACTCATTTCTGAGTACTCTTTAGACATGGAAAGCTTTGATAAAGCTCTCGAAAACGCAAGATAATCTCCTCCATTGAAATCTCTACTTATTAGGCTCACACTTGGTGTGAGCGAACAAGACATAACTCCGGATGAAGCAACTTTTGTTTCCGAGTGGCTCAACAAAAAGTACCTTACAAAAAAAGATGACCGCTATAAATTTCACTCCAAATACCGTGCAGGTACTTTAGGACTTGTACAAAAAGAGAGTGCCTACCTTCATGTTATTGGAGAGAATGTACGAGACTTACTTCTTGAAGAGCTTGGAGATGCGAGAGAGGGTGACCTCATTATTGCACAGCGTTTACTTGGACAAAGAGGTACCCCTCGTGCAAAAATTGTAGAAATTGTTGGTCGAGAACAGAGCTACTCTATAGGCTATATTCTTCTAAAAGATGGAAAAAAAACACTTGTAGACTTAAAAACAGAGTTCCCTGTTGGTGTAGAAATGCGTCGAGAAGAGCTGGACAACTACGAACTCCAAGACCTCTTTAAAATTGACAACCAAACAAATACTATTTTAGAAAAACTCGGTAATTTACAAGACCCATTAGTGGATGAAAAAATAGTCCTAGCACAGTTTAACAAACATGATGAATTTGAAGATGATGTTCTTGAAATTGCATCTTCTTTTCCTCCTGTCAATGCAAAAAAACATCCTAAACGTAAAGACTTAAGAGCATTAGACTTTGCTACTATTGACCCAGTCACTGCAAAAGATTATGATGATGCCATCTGTTGGGATGAGGAGAAAAAAACACTCTATGTAGCCATAGCCGATGTAAGTGAATACGTAAAGCCTTTTGGTGCACTTGACAATGAAGCCATCTACAGAAGTTTCTCCATCTATCTTCCTCACCGATCAATTCCTATGCTGCCTCGTCAGCTAAGTGAAACGCTCTGTTCCCTGCAACCGCATGTAGACAGACTCGCCTATGTTTTTGAGATGCAACTCGATACAGAGAAACTTGAAGTTGTTGCGTCCAAAGTCTATGAGGCTATTATTCACTCTAAGCGACGTTTTAATTATGAAGAGATAGATAGTTTTTTTGAGGGCAAACTCTCTGCTAAAAATAGTGACGAAGAGAGAATTTTTGCATCTTTAACAGAGTTAAGAGTTGTCACAGATGCACTCAAAGAGAAGCGACTAAAAGTTGGTTTTGACTTTCGCTCTACAGAGATTGAGATGAAAATAGATGAAAAGTCAAACATAGTTGCTACAACTTTAGCCGAAGAGACACCTTCTCATGCCCTCATAGAGGACTGTATGCTCTTAGCAAACAAAGAGGCAGCTGCACAATTTGAGAGAGGTCTCTTTAGAATTCATGAACCTCCTAGTCAGAACAAACTCCAAATTCTCTACCAAGAGTTAGCTGGAATTGGAATGCAAATTGAGATAAAAGAGACCATAAAAGAGACAATTACTCTCATTCAGAAGCAAGCAAAAGAGATGGGTTTAGAAGCAGAAGTCGATACTCTCATTATTCGCTCACAGATGCAAGCACGTTATGCTCCTCTCAATTCTGGTCACTTCGGTCTTGGTTTTGAGCAATATACTCACTTTACCTCACCTATTCGGCGTTATGCGGACTTAATTGTCCATAGACTTCTCAAGGCTATAAACGCGAACGATACAGAAGAGGGTTCTTATGTTTTACGAAACATTGAAGCCCTCAGTATGACCATAAGTGAAAAAGAGCGTGAAGCGAGTGCCATTGAAAATGAGTTTATGGCTCGTAAATATGCACGTTGGGCTGAGGAGAGAATCGGAGAGACATTTAAAGCACGTATTACAGCAACTGACCCTGAAATAAAAGCAGAAATTCATGACGAAATTCTTGGTGCTCGTCTCTTAATTAGTGCAGGAGAGAGTGTAACACTCTTTGAAGATGTTCTTGTTAAAATAGAGTCTGTAGATATTGCTCGGGCAAAAATTACAGCAACTGTAGTGGAAAAAATAGATGTATAAAAATGAGTTAGACAACCACATTCGTAATGCGACTGTCTCCAACTCTTTTGTCTTTTTTGGGGAGAGTAGTTTTCTCATAGACATGTATACCAAAATGCTTACAAATATAGAAGATGCAAACCTTTTAACATTTTACTACGATGAGTATAATTTTGCCTCAGCAAAAGCACATCTCTCTCAAGGCTCTCTCTTTGGCGATAGAAATATTTTAATTATTAAAAGTTCAAAGAAGGTTCCAAAAAAAGAGTTAGAAGCTCTTTTAGAACTCTGTAGTAAAAATAGTGACAATATATTTGTCTATGCATACTACGGGAATGACCATAAAATCTACAACAATAAAAAAACTTTTGCAAAAACGAAGACAATGAATGTAAGGTTTTTTCATCCTAAAGATTACGAGGCACAAAACATACTCTTTGAGCTTGCTCAAGAGAAAAGTGTCCAAATTGACAAAACAACACTTGCCCATCTCTTAAATATACATAATGGTGATATTGCCCTGTGTGCAAATGAAATCGATAAATTTCGCGTTTACGATAGAACGATTACAACAAAAGATGTCAATGAACTCGTCTATGGTCTTGGAGAAGTCAATCTAGATGACTTCATAAAAGCACTCCTCCATAAAAAAGATTTTAAAGAGGACCTCTTAAGTATTTTAGAGCATGGTGAGGATGAAATTCGAGTTCTTACCGCCATTACAGCTTACATTACACAACTCTATATGTTTAACATCTACATTCGTGTTAATGGTGCACCCAATGCCTTGGAAATTTTAGGCTACCCTGCCCCAAAATTTGTTGTCGATGAGAAGTCTCAACTCTCCATTAAGTTTAAACCTCAAACATACTCTAAACTTCATGAACTTCTCTTAGAGAGTGAACTTAAAATGAAAAGTGCCAACATTGATAAAGAGGCTATTTTACTCTCAACACTCATTCGTTTACAAAAGCTTCTCTAAAGCACTCATTTTAATTAGACCTCAGCACACTTAGTATATAATCTCACTATTAATTTTTCCAAAAGGGATTCCTATGCGTGGTTATAAAATATTTGCAGGTTCTGCAAGTGTAGATTTTGCAAAAGAGATTTGTCAAATTTTAGATGTTCCATTAGCGAAAGCTGATGTTAAAAAATTTAGTGATGGTGAAATTTCTGTCCAAATTTCAGAGTCTGTACGTGGACGTGATGTTTTTATTGTACAAAGTACTGGTGCCCCATCAAATGACAATCTGATGGAACTTCTCATTATGACAGATGCTCTTAAGCGTTCATCTGCACAGAGTATTACAGCTGTTGTCCCTTACTATGGTTATGCAAGACAAGATCGTAAGGCTGCACCACGTGTACCAATTACTGCAAAACTTGTTGCAAACCTTTATGAGACAGCAGGTATTGACAGAGTCGTTACTATTGACCTTCATGCTGGTCAAATTCAAGGTTTCTTTGACATTCCTGTTGACAACCTCTACGGTTCAATTACATTTGAGCAGTACATTAAAAGTAAAAACCTTAAAAACCCTATTATCGCTAGTCCAGATATTGGTGGCGTTGCACGTGCTCGTTACTTTGCAAAACGTATGGGTCTTGAGATGGTTATTGTCGATAAACGCCGTGAAAAAGCAAATGAAGCAGAAGTAATGGGAATTATTGGTGATGTTGATGGTCACGATGTTATTATGATTGATGACATGGTAGACACAGCAGGAACAATGGTAAAAGCTGCAACTGCACTTAAAAACAAAGGTGCAACTTCTGTTATGGCTTGTGCTACACATGGTGTTTTAAGTGGAAAAGCTTATGAAAACCTAGAACATGGTGAGCTTGATGAGCTTATTATAACAAACACACTTGAGTCAAAACCACATAAAAACATTAAAGTTTTAACGGTAGCACCTCTTTTTGCTGAAGTTATTCGCCGTGTTTACCACAATGAGAGCGTGAACTCACTCTTCTCTTAAACCAAAACTTACACCTCCACAAGGTATGAACTATTTTCTACCTTGTGACCTCAAGGAACATTTTTATGTTACAACTCTTTCAAAACAGACGATTTCACTTTCTTTACTTTTTTATTTTTAGTTTTATTCTCATAAACTTTATAACAAGAGCTTCTCTCTTAATTGTAGATGTAGGGAGTGTGGACTTAAACATATTCACTCTTCTAAAAATGTTTGGAGTAGGTCTTCTCTATGACACCATAGCCGCATCCTACTACTTCATTCCCTTAACACTCTACCTGCTCTTTGTACCAACATCTGTTTACAATACAAAGTTCCATAAAAGAGTCCTCTACACAACTGCTGTTATTATCTTTTTTGCTCTTATTTTCAACTCTATAAGTGAGTACTTTTTCTGGGAAGAGTTTGGAAAACGTTTTAATTTTATTGCTGTTGACTATCTTGTCTACACACATGAGGTTATTAAGAACATTCAAGAGTCCTACCCTCTTCCTCAAATTTTAACAGCTATTTTACTCACAAGTCTCTCTCTTGTTTATCTCTTTAGAGCAAAACTTCACATTGAAGAGGATAGAAGTAGTTTAAAATCTAGGGTTCCTACAGCCGCACTGCTGCTTCTACTCCCTGTGCTCTTTTTTAATCTCTTTGACAAACAGCCACTGGCTAATGTTTCTCATAACATCTACAATAACGAACTAGCAAAGAATGGAACATATTCGCTCTTCTCTGCGTTTAGACACAATGAGCTAGATTATGATGAGTTTTATAAAACATTAGATACAAAAACAGTATTTCAAAACCTCAAAAAGTTAGAGGGCTTTGATGCTAACAGCTCTAAAGTATTTACATCACACAACCCTCAGAAGAAGATGAATGTAATTTTAGTACTTGTGGAGAGTCTCAGTGCAGAGTACATGGGTGTTTACGGAAGTAAGAAGAACCTTACACCTCACCTCGATGCACTCACAAAAGAGTCACTCTTTTTTAGCAACCTCTATGCAACAGGTACAAGAACAGTAAGAGGTATGGAGGCAGTGACATTAAGCATTCCCCCTACTCCGGGAAGAAGTATTGTTAAACGACCTAAAAATGACAACTTAGACTCCATTGGTGAAGTACTTCAAGCAAAGGGGTATGAGAATAAGTTTATCTATGCTGGACATGGCTACTTTGACAACATGAATGACTTCTTCTCAAAGAATGGTTTTCAAGTTATAGACAAACTTGACTTTAGCGATGAAGAGGTAACTTTCTCAAATGCTTGGGGTGTTTGTGATGAAGATCTCTTAAACAAAACTCTTCATGAAGCAGATGCATCTTTTGCAAAAAAACAGCCATTTTTCTCTTTTGTTATGACAACATCAAACCATAGACCCTACACTTACCCAGAGGGGAAAATTGACATTCCCAGCCATACAGGTCGTGATGGTGGTGTGAAGTACACAGACTATGCTCTTCACTCTTTTTTAGAAAAAGCAAAAACAAAACCGTGGTTTAATAACACTGTATTTGTCATTTTAGCGGACCATAATGGAGGAAGTGCAGGGAAAAAGTCACTCCCTCTCTACCGTTACAAAATTCCTCTCATTATCTACTCTCCTGCGTTTATTAAACCGCAGAACTTAACAAAACTTGCATCACAAATAGATGCTATGCCAACACTCTTTCATCTTTTAGGTTTTGATTATAAGGCGAAATTTTATGGAAATAATATTCTTGCTACAGATTTTCATGAACGTGCTTTCATTGGAAACTACCAAAAACTTGGTTATGTTGAAAATGGCTACCTCTACTACCTTACACCAGATAAAAAGAGCCATAAGATGAAGATTGAAAATCTTAAACTCAAAAGTGTAGAGTATAAAAAAGAGACAATAACAGAAGAAGAGGAAGCGAAGATTATAACTTACTACCAAAGTGCGAGTTATATCTACAAAAACAGTCAATAATTTCAGTACAATTTTTGTATAATTGCATAATTATTTCTATATAGGATACAATTTTTGAAAAATATTAGAAACTTCTCTATCATTGCACACATCGACCACGGTAAATCTACCCTAGCCGATAGAATTATTCAAGAGTGTGGTTCTGTCAGTGAACGTGAAATGAGTTCACAGATGATGGACACAATGGACATAGAACAAGAGCGTGGAATTACCATTAAAGCACAGTCGGTAAGACTTGACTATGTAAAAGATGGTGAACACTATGTACTGAACCTCATAGACACTCCGGGACATGTTGACTTCTCTTACGAAGTAAGTAAATCACTTGCATCTTCGGATGGTGCTCTGCTTATTGTAGATGCTGCACAGGGTGTTGAAGCACAGACTATTGCTAATGTTTACTTAGCACTCGACAATGACCTTGAGCTCATTCCCGTTATTAACAAAATCGACCTCCCAGCAGCAGATCCAGACAAGGTAGCAGAGGAGATTGAAGAGGCAATTGGAATAGATGCTACAGATGCCTGCTTAGTCAGTGCAAAGAGTGGTATAGGAATTCGTGAACTTATTGATGCGATTGTTGAGCGTGTTCCGGAACCAGTTGGTGATCCAGAAGCTACAACAAAAGCAATTATTTATGACTCATGGTTTGACTCTTACCTTGGAGCACTTGCCCTTGTACGTGTTTTTGATGGTGAGATTAAAAAGGGACAGAACATTAAGCTTATGAGTAATGGTGAAGAGCATACAGTTCTTGACCTCATGTACCCACACCCTATGAAAAAGATCAAAACACAGGCTATTAAGTCTGGAGAGATTGGCATTGTAGTCTTAGGTCTAAAAGAGGTAAGTGTTGTAAATGTTGGTGACACTATTACTGATGCGAAAAATCCTACTGCAGAACCTGTTGGTGACTACGAACCAGCAAAACCTTTTGTATTTGCTGGAATATACCCAATTGATACAGATAAATTTGAAGATTTAAGAGATGCTCTGGATAAACTAAAACTTAATGACAGCTCCCTCTCTTACGAGCCGGAGACTTCTGTAGCTCTTGGTTTTGGTTTTCGTGTAGGTTTTCTTGGAATGCTCCACATGGAGGTTATTAAAGAGAGACTTGAACGTGAGTTTAACCTTGACCTTATTGCATCAGCTCCCTCTGTTGTCTACAATGTTTACCTTACAGATGGAACGGAAGTTGAAGTACAAAACCCTTCACAACTCCCTCCAATCCAAAAAATAGAGCGTATTGAAGAACCTTATGTAAGAGCAACTGTTATTACACCAAGTGAATACCTTGGAAATATCATTACACTGCTAGTCTCTAAACGCGGAACTCAAACAAAAATGACCTATCTTAATGAAGATAGAGTTATGCTTGAGTATGAGATTCCAATGAATGAAATTGTTATGGATTTTTATGACACACTGAAGTCTATCTCAAAAGGGTATGCATCTTTTGACTATGAACCTATTGGGTTTAAAGAGGGTGACCTTGTAAAACTTGACATTAAAGTAGCTGGAGAGGCTGTGGATGCACTCAGTATTATTGTGCCTCGTAACCAAGCACTGCCACGTGGTCGTGTTCTTGTGAAAAACATGAAAGAGCTCATTCCTCGCCAACTCTTTGAGGTAGCAGTCCAAGCCTCTTTAGGAAGCCAGATTATTGCTCGTGAGACTGTGAAGTCTATGGGGAAAAATGTAACTGCTAAATGTTATGGTGGAGACATTACACGTAAACGTAAACTTTTAGAGAAACAAAAAGCTGGTAAAAAACGTATGAAATCCATAGGAAAAGTACAACTACCACAAGAGGCATTTATGTCTGTCCTCAAAATGGACTAAGTAGTTTCATTATGAAATGTATGGTGTGTGAGAACTACTCTCTCCACCATATATGCTCTGAGTGTCAAAAAGTGCACCTTACTCCAACTCTTTTTACACAAGAGTTAACTCCAGATGTCAAAGTCCTCTCATTCTACAAATACGAACAAATTAAAGATTTTATACATACAAAGCATACCGATTTAGGCTTCTACATATATAACATCCTTGCACAAAATAGTTTTAAGCTCTTTGCTCAGGAGTTTCAATATAATGAAAACATTGTTTCTATTGCTGTTGATGACCATGTACGTGGTGACTACTCGCATACTGCAATTCTCAACAACTCTTTAAAAACTCCAAACATTACACCTCTACACAATAAACTTCGTGCACAAAGTAACATCTCCTACTCAGGAAAAAGTAAACAATTTCGTCTAGAGCATCCACGAGACTTTCTCCTCAAACCCTTTCCAGAGAAGAGTACTATTCTTGTTGATGATATTATTACAACCGGTACTACTCTCAGAGAGGCTTTGAGCGTTTTACAACAAGCAGAGAAAGAGGTACTCTTCTCTCTCACTCTATGTAGCGTTTAAAAAAGCCCTTTAAAGTAATTTTTCAACCCTTTCTCTACTGCTTTCGTTGCCTCTTTCTTAAGTAGTTTATTTGCATTAACCTTTACCTTTGGTCCATTTATGTCACCTTTTACATAAAAAGTTAACGGGTTCCCATTTGCACTCACTTCTACTTTAGCATCAATCTTCTGAGTTGTCGTATTGAACTCTAAATTCTTAGAGGTTACAGAAGATTTGTTTGAACGAAGATCAAGCGAAGCTACTATATTCTCTTTATTTATATCGGCATGAACATCACCCTTAAAAACCTCTTTGTAGAGATTAATATGTGCATACTCTTTCGTTAAATCTAACACTTTGTTCTGTGTAAACTTCCCTTGCGTTAAATCCCCTTCAAAGACTCCTTTTGCTTCACTTAAATTGTACTTTACACTACCATCTATGTATGCATCAAACACTTTGGGGTAAAGAAGCATCTCTAAGAGTGAAAGGGTCTTCATATGTTCTAACTTTGCATTGAGTCTCTCATTATGTAGTTTCACATCTATTGAACCATCTGCTATATGACTTACCATAGTAAAATCTAAATCTTTTGCTTGGGAAATAGTACCTTTTGCTTCTAAAGAGCCTTTGAGATGCTGTTGTGTTACGAAAAAGAGTCTATTTAAATCTTCTACATCTACCTTATAGTCTGAAGAAAAAGCTGCTGTATCTATGTTGAAATTAGACTTCTCTGTTTTTAGATTTAAAAGCTTAGAGTTTAGCACTACCTTTGTACTTAAAAGCTCTTTATGAAGTCTACT